>ENA-UENT01000016-UENT01000016.1-marine-metagenome-genome-assembly--contig:-NODE-16-length-131482-cov-7.624113_pt1 | contig 131482 bp, 91 predicted proteins | sample MGYA00237879_ERZ529330 | MGnify/ENA primary metagenome ERZ529330 (study PRJEB26372, sample SAMN05368345) | marine metagenome | biome: cultured habitat; feature: ocean water; material: water; isolation... | reverse complement strand
AGAGCTTCCCGCTCTGCTCCAGCTTATCCAGGAAATTTTGGTTAATTTGCCCTGTCTTTTATTGAGCATTGCTGATTGTATGGAGATTCAGTGTCTTTTGCCTATAAAAGCGCTCAATTGTTTTAAATGCACATCAAATGAAAAAACTAGTATTGCTCTCTTTACTTTGCCTGGCGGCTAATACATTGCTCCTCGGGCAGATTGGAAAGGGCTCCGTCACAGTAAGGGGGGGAGCTGAACTGGATTATCTGTTTGCAGAAGAGGAGACCCGGACTGGCTTCAGTTATGATTTTTTTCCAAGATTTGGTTTGATGGTCACTGATCATTGGATGGTTGGTGCGGGTATGTCGATTAGGGGTTTTGGTAATAATGTTTATCCATCTGAGGTCGCGCCAGAAATTCGGTACTATATTAACCCTCGTTCTAAAAAGAATAATTATTATGCTGGTCTAAGGTACATATTGGGGATCAACGAACCTGCACATTCTTCCTATGGGTTCAGGCTGGGATTCAACAGATTCCTGAACGAGCATATTGCGTTTAATGTGAGGGCCATTTATTCTGTCCGGCCACAAACGGCAAATATCATGTTATTGTCTTTTGGTTTACAGCCCTTTATGAATGGGTTGGACAGGTCACAATGGCGGTCTGTTATATCTGCCTTCAACAAAGGAGATCTGATGATTGATTCAGATTTGGGCGGGGTCTCTGTCCAAAGTAACATCATTCGGTTGCGCTTTAGGCCTAAGGTGGGGCTTTTTCTCAGTGAGCAAACCTTGATAGGCATAGAGCTAAGTGCCAATTTTTCGCAACATTTAAACCGGGAAGTGCAATATACGGATAAAGGAATATCTATTGCTCCCTATCTGCGCCATTACTTCGGCAATAAGCAAAGCCACTGGCGTTGGTATGCTCAGGCTGGCTTTTTCTTTTCTAGTTCACGCTCAGAAGCATTTTCGTCGAAAAGAAAAAGTTTGATTTCCCTGGTGAGCAGCCGATTGGGGACTAATTGCTTCCTGACACCCAATTTAGCTTTTGACATGGGCCTCGGTCTGGATTACCATATTTGGACGAATGTCAATAGATCTAATCCATGGAATGGTTCCTTTGATGGACCATTGCCCAGCAGTGGGTTGCGGGTAGGGGCATCAATCGGCGTGCAGTACTTCCTGCAAAGAGGAAATTAGAACACCAAACCATTTAAGTAAGATTATTCCTACTGTCTGGGATCAATATCTATTTCCCGGCCTCCATTTCTAAGCGAGAACGGGCCTGCATCCCAATCGAAGACAGGCTTGGTTTCCCATTTCAGCCGAAGCTCATCGGTATGTAAGGTCGCACGAGCTTTCACTTTTTTACCCTGGGCTTCCCAACCAAAATACTCCTGCCACGCTTTAAGGTCGAGCAGCAGGGCGGGCGGCGGATTGGTCAGTTTCAAAAAACCACTGGGCATTTGAGCGAACAGGTTGCCATCTGTATGGTTGTGGGCATTCGGCAGCTCAATGGCGTGCTTGCGGCAGTCGATGAAGATATTTTCGGTTACGCTTTGCGCGCGGGCTGTTCCACCTCTGCCTGCCACAATGCGGGTCGGATTGAGGTAGGAGCCGTAGCCGGTATTTTCGATGTCAATGGCCAGGTTGTGGTGGAAATGTATGCTGTCTGAGCCATCCGTGTAAAAGGCGTTACCCCCTGCGCCGTAATCGCCACTGATCCAGTACTGACTGCGCAGTTGGTGGAAGACGTTGTGGTCAATATGTATAGCACCCCGGCTGACTTCCACATAAATGGCACCCCGGGCAGTGGTGATATCGGAAAAGATGTTCTTCGTCACCCGGCAGTTTTCGCTGGAAAGATAGTCCAGCCAAATACCAGGCGCGTAGGTAATGTGGCGGAATACATTTCGCCTGATCAGCGTCCCCCGGGCACGGTGAAATTTGATCGCACCCGATTCCCAGCCATGCTCCGCATCGTGCCAGCCGATGTATTCAAAGAGGTTGTCCTCCACCAGCAACTGACGGGCACCATTAGCCTGCAATCCGCCGGTGCCGCAGTGGCGGAAGGTATTCCCGCGCACGATGTGGTCGCCGAGCCCGGGCTGTGAATTGGTGTGCCACATTTCGTTGCCAAGGTCAAGGGCGATGCTATTGGCCCATTCCAGGGTACACTCCTCAATGATCCAGTGGTTGCCCCGGCGGGCAGAGACCATGCCGCGCTGTGGCATGGCAAACCCATTGCCGGTCTTCTCAAAGTTGAGCCCCTTTAGCTTGATGTAGGGCAGCCCGTAGTCCGTTGGCGTAAAAACCTGCTCTTTCACGGTAGCCTCAATTGAGCTGTAATCCGAAGGCCCGGTCCGCCCGGGGAAACGGACATGCAAGCGCAGCCCGTTGTGCTCAATCCAGTACGCGCCCTGCTCCGCTTCGGCAAGGTCCACCGGATGCTCCGCCTGCTTCAGCAACTGCCCATCCAAAAAGAGGCGGCCCCGGCGCTGAAAGTGGGCGTGCATATTGATGTTTTTATAGTCCACCCATTCTAAATCCTGCCCGAGGTTCCGCAGTGCAAAGGGGTTGTAGCCCATAAACCATTCCGGTGGCAGGTCGTATTGCCAGATCTGTAGTGGTGGTTTCTCAGTATCTTCGTAGGTGTGCCGCTGCCCGGTATAGCGCCATCCTTTTCCGGGTTCCCATCCTTCCAAAGGCAATTCCCGGGCACCACTAATCACCACCCGGTGGCCGGGCGCCGCCGCGTACGTGATCATCTTCTCCGGACTTGTTCCGCCCCGTGCAGGATGTACCGCTTCCCGGTAAGTCCCGCTTTTGATTAGCACCCGCTCCCCGGGCTGCAAAGCCGCCGCCGCTTTTCCAATAGTGCGCCAGGGCCGCGCCTCTGTACCCGGGTTGTCATCACTCGCCTTCGGATGATTTTGGTCCACGAAAAAAGTACGGTCGGGCTCAGCTTCACGTTCCCAGCTTTCAAAAGCATTACCATGGGGCATCAGGCTGCTGTCAAAATCCCGGTAGGGCGATTGACCAGACATGGAGCCACATAGTATCAGCATCAAGGGTAAAACAAAATAGCGAAAAGGCATGATAGGTATTCGTTGTAATGGCTTTACTAATTTGAACATTGGGTTTGTATTCTACAATTGACCCCCTTAGGGGTCTGATGTGGGTAAAAAAATCACACTAAAAGAATATCCCGTGCCGTAGGCCTGCCTGGCTGGCCATGGCAGACAGGTACGGAATGTAAAACTATGACTTACAGAAGTCTGGTTGATTGAGCCGTAAATACCTGACCATTTAATATGCAGTATTTGCAAGTGCTTCAGGAGCAAAAAAACTAACCACTAATTCGGCTTAGTCGCACTGGTGTCTTAATGTTGTTTACTTCCCTCTAGAGTACCCAAGCCCTACCGGGGCGCAGCCAGCTCAAACTCCGCCTCCAGGTCCGCCTTAGAGCTGTTGCCTGCAAAGACCGAAAAGCGTCCCGGCTCCGCTTCCCACTTTCCATGAGCCGTATAAAAAGCCAGGTCAGCTTCCGTAAGCTCAAAGGTTATCTTGCGGCGCTGCCCGGGCTCCAGAAAGACCTTCTGAAATCTCTTCAGCTCCCGCACCGGACGTGTACTGCTGCCCGTATGATCGCGCGTGTACAGCTGCACCACCTCGTGTCCCGCCCGGTCGCCGGTATTCGTAAGGGTGAGGCTGACCGTCAGTGCCTCGCCCGGCGTAAGGGTCGAAGTATTGAGCTTTAAGTCGCTGATTATGAATTCGGTATAGCTCAACCCGTAACCAAAGGGATAAAGGGCATCCGTGCGCTCATCAATATAGCCCGACCAGAAAATATGCGGATGATGTTCGTCTCCGGGGCGGCCGGTGTTTTTCTGACTGTAGTAAAGCGGCAGCTGCCCTACGGAGCGGGGGAAGCAGACCGGTAGTTTCCCTGAAGGGTTATAGGCTCCGGTCAGTACATCGGCTATGGCGTGCCCGGACTGACTGCCTAAAAACCAGGTTTCCACTATGGCGGGGATGCGCTCGTCCATCCAGCTCAGGTCGAGCGGACGGCCATTCATAAGCACGAGGACGATGTTTGGATTGACTTCGTAAACCGCTTCCAGCAGCTGCTGTTGGACACCGGGCAGGTCGAGGTGCACCCGGCTGCGGGCTTCTGCCGACATAAAGCAGTCTTCCCCAGTGCCAGCACCACCAGGTCAGCCTCCGCTGCCACCCGGCGGGCCTCCGCAAATCCCGAGGTGTCGTAGTCGACCGTCAGTCGGTCGCGGAAGCTGCGGGCACCCGTTGTGATGCCACAGCCTTTGGCGTAGCTCCAGCGGGCATCGGGCCAGGCCGACTGTAGCCCTTCCGAAATAGATACCGCGGAACTGTCTATGCCGCGCGCCCGCCAACTGCCCAGCGGATTGTCTTTGTCTTTAATCAGCGGGCCGATCAGGGCAATTCGATTTTGCCGGGATAAGGGCAAGAGCTCCTGCTCATTTTTAAGCAAAACAATAGACTGTCGGGCGACCGACCGCGCCGCTTCCTTATGCTCAGGAGCAGAGAGCCAGCGTTTTTCCCGTTCAGCGTCACAGTAGCGGTAGGGGTCATCAAAGAGCCCCAGCTCAAATTTGACGCGCAAGATTCGGGCCACTGCCTGATCGATGACCGATTCGTCCAATTGGCCGGAAGCCACCAATTCCTGCAAATGGTAATGATAGGTCAGAGAGCCCATATCCATATCGCTCCCGGCTTGGAGGGAAAGCGCAGCGGAACCTGCTAAATCAGCCGCCTGTCCGTGACTCGCTACTTCCTTCACCGAGTTGTAATCGGAGACGACAAAACCTTCAAAGCCCCAGTCTTCCCGAAGCACCTCCTGCAGCAGGTAGGCATGCGTGGTCACCGGCACGCCATTAAGCTCGTGGTAGCCACCCATGAAGGTTGCCACACCAGCATCCACACAGGCTTTAAAAGGTGGCAGTACCACGTTATGCAGGGTTTGACGGCTCATGTCTACAGTATTGTAATCCCGGCCAGCTTCCGCAAAACCATACCCGGCAAAGTGCTTGGCACAGGCTGCTATGGTCGCATTGGAGGACAGGTCATCGCCCTGAAAACCTTTCACTTTGGCAACGGCTACCTGCGCATTCAGGTACGGGTCTTCCCCGGCACCTTCCATGATCCGGCCCCAGCGGGCATCCCGGCTGACATCCACCATTGGGGCAAAAGTCCAGTGGACGCCGGCAGCGGCACTTTCCCGGGCGGTGATGCGGGCAGAAGTGGATATGGCTTCCAAATCCCAACTGCTGGCCTCAGCAATAGGGACCGGGAACAACGTCTCGTACCCGTGCAGCGCATCCAGCCCAAAGAGCAGGGGGATACCGTGCCGGTTGGCTTTCAGGTGCATTTCCTGAATGGCCCGGGTATTTTCGGTTCCGGTGATGTTCAGCATAGCACCCAGCAGGCCCTTGCTGAGTAAGTCGTACCGGATTTTATTTTCCCCTTCATCGGGGGGAGGGCCGGTGATGTCAAAGTGATTGCTGATTTGCGTCAGCTGTCCAATTTTCTCTTCCAGAGTCATGGCATCCAGAAGCGCCTGGATTTCAGCTTCGTAATGGGTTGTGTTATGGTTTGGGGTTTGGGCATTAAGCCATCCAATGGCAGCTACCCCAAAAATGGTGACTAAGGCTAATGGTTTCATGGCTAAGGCTTTCAGAGTTATCAGTTGTTCAGTAGTTTTTGGACTTCAATGCCGGCGAAGATGAGCCCCAGCAAGCCATGGGAGTCGTCCTTTACCACCGGGCGCTTGTAGTAGTACTGCACGTCTTCGGTGCACATGGTGCCCATGCAGATTTGGCTCACGGTCCCGTCTTCCCCGATGACGCTATCCAGGGCTTTCCAGCCCTTCAGTACGTATGGGCGGTACTCTTTATCCTTGATCCATCCCTGATTGATGCCACGGGCAATGGCCATAGTGAAAATGGCGGTGCCGGAAGTTTCCTCAAAGGAATCAGGACGATTGAGGACATTGTGGTAAAAGCCGGATACAGGGTCTTGCATCTTGACCAGCCCGTCCACATGATCACGGTAAATTTTCAGGATGTCTTTGTACTTCAGATGGTCCTTGGGCAGGTAGAGCAGAACCTCCGTAGTTGCCCATATGCCCCAGCCATTGGCACGGGACCAGTAGGGGAGCTTGACTTCGGGGCGCTCGGAGTACTGTGCGTGCATGTAGAGGTCCATCTCCGGGTCGTACACCCGCTTGTGGAAGCCCAGCACCTGATTGGCGGCATCGTCGAAATATAGTTGCCGCTCTCCGGGCTCTTTGGCAAGCAATGCGGACTGCAGCAGGAACGGTATGCCCATGAACATATCATCCACCCAGGTAGTGTATTTGAAGGGCGTTTCCCTTGTGAACGTACCATCGGGCAGGCGGATTTGCTCCTTCATCAGATAATCCTGAGTGGCCTCCACCAGCGCCTCATATTCTTCCTGACGGTCAAAGTTATTGTCTTTGCGCAAGCGGTAAATAAAGGGCAGGGCAGGAGCGGAGGTGAAGTCCAGCAGGGGCGTATTCCAAAGATGAGTGTGGCGGGAATACGGCCGGTGCAGGGTATACTTCTCGTAACCGATGTACGGCTTGATATCAAACATGAAATTGCAATAAGTAGTCAGATAGTCCACATATTTTTGTTCTCCGGTAAACTCGCCCAGGTTTCGGATAGCCCAGGCGTAGCCCGCCGTATGGTAATTCCAGTCGTAGAGCGTGCCCCAGAGCGGATCTGCATCAATTACGTCTGCCAGGATTTCTACTTTTGGTAACTGCCAGGCGATTTCCTGACCGCCGTATTCGTACAAACGCCCAAGCACAAAACCTTCTTCCGGTGGATAAGTGGTGCTCAACCCGGCCCGGTCCGGGTTGGGGAAGGGGCCAATGACGAGCCAGTTGGACAGCTCTGCCACCTCTTCGGTGATATGCGGCAGGTAACCGATGGACAGCTTCATCCATTCGTTGTCCTGTTTTTGCCCTTCCGGCACTTTGGGAAAGCGGGGGCGCAGGAAGACTTTCCAGTCGGTGCCTGCAGTTTCCGATTTGATGAGCAATTCATTGCGGCCTCTCTGAATGGGCAACTGAATGGTGTTTTCCAGAAAGATATCCCGTTCTTCCTCCCGAACCACCGCAGGCCCGGTCTTCTGTTTTTCGTAGACGACTTTTCCGTTGAGCCAGATTTTCAGCCCGTCGCTGTGGCTGACTTCCATGGGCAGCGTAGAAGTGCGTTCACTGTTGATAACGCTCAGTGCATAAGCCACGCCCGGTTTGCCCATTGGGAAAGTCCGCTCCAGGTTGAGCGTGTTCATACCCCGGAAGTAGGTGCCCGGTTTTTGAAGGATTGCCCGGAAAGCGAAAGGAACTTCCCGCAGGGTCTTATCCGCCACTGCTTTTACCGCATCCACGGGCTGTCGTTCAAAATCCTGGGCAAAAGCGAAGAGGGTGGAAAAGACCAGGCACCCCATCAGGAACACCTGCTTTCTAACAATACGTCGTGTATGAAACTTATTCATGGTTGTTTATTTTTTGAACTGAAGGGTGCGGCTTTCACCGGGCTTCAGGGTTGTTGTTGAAGTATTCCAAAGGGCAAGCTCACCAAGCGGGCGGGCCCGGTCGGCGGCATTTTCCACCAGCATTTTTACGGTGGCTACCCCTTCGGTGGGATTGTGAAGGACGACTTCAAAGCCATCTCCGGTTTCAGTTTGACTCCTCACCTCTACATGGTCAAAAGGGATGCAGATACCCCGGTCGGGCTGCACGTAGAGCCCTGGTATTTCCACGTAAGTGAGCATAAGCGCCGTCTCCGACCAGGTGGTGAGGTAGGAAATTTCCCCAATGCCTTCCAGCCAGTCGGTGGTGCTGACCCGTTCGCACATCCAACCTTCCTTTGTCCCTTCGATGGGGTTGAGAGGATGGGGAAGGTACTGTGGCATATTGCGGGCGATGTCCTGCAGCAGTTCGGCATAAAAAGCATCGCCGGTCGCCCGGTAAAGCTTGAGCAGCGCCTGCCCGGAGTGGGTGCAAATGCCGGGTGCGCCGTGTTTGTTTTGGGTATTGGCGTTGACTGCGCCCATGGAGTGCATCCCTTCCCTGCCGAACAGGGAGTTTTCCGGAAAAGGATAGTCGTAGGCAATGACCCATGTGGCAAACTGCCGGGCGATATCTTCACCCATTTTCAGCCATTCTGTATTGCCGGTGGCTTCGTAGAGACTGGCGTAGGATTCGATCAGGGCATAGCAGGACTCGCTGTCGGGGTTCTGCATGGCGTCGCCCGGGCCACCGTTGGTCAGGCCGCGTTGTATGTAGTTTTTGTAGTAGTACCAGCCGGCCGCTTCCGCCGTTTCCAGATAAGCAGGTTCGTTAAAGTAGGAGGCGGCCAGGGTGAGGGCTGCCGGGATAATTCCCCCGCTCGTGGAGCCGCCTACAACGACTTCCCCGGAAGGGTTGTCTACGAAGTGCCCAAACTGCCCGTGGTCGTCCCAAATCTTCACCAGGGCATCGGCTACGCCCTGTGTGCCGGCAACCCAGTTGGGCTTTGGGGTAATCCCCAGGCTGTCCATCAGCATCAGTTGCTTAAGGACGTAGTAGAGCCCATCACCGCTCTTGCGGATCAGGTGCCAGTTTTTGGTGTGTGGCTTGCGAATGTCGCCCCCGTACCATTGATCACCATGTTCCCCGGAGTCCCAGAAAAGCCCGGAGGGAGCAAGCCCGTCCGGAAAGAGCCAGTCGAACTGCCGGAGCACCCGCTGCCGGGTGGTATCATGCCCTTCCCACAGCAGGGGTAGGGTGGAAATCATACCGCCCGTCCAGCCGATCTGCCAGTCTTGCAGGAACATATTGCGGGGGCCGACCGAATAATACCCATGCTCGTCTTCCCAGTTCAGCCGGTTAAATTTGGCTTCCTGTACGGGAAAGGCCTCGGAAAAGGGCAGAATTAGCCGGTGCTTACCTGCCGGCAGATAGCTTTTGCGGATATGGGTGTAGTAATCGAATAGCCCTTGCAGTTCAGACGCTGAAAACAAGTGCAACTGAAAGGTAATCTGAACGGTGTCCCCCGCAGTGAAATCCGCAGGTATATCGTCGGAGGGCCAGCGGCTGTCGGTGATCCGGTATTTGTATTGCTCGCGCACCACAGGAGCGGTGAGGCTAATGGTCGCTTTGTCCCGGTCCCTGTTCTCTGTGATGTCTATGCCGGAATCGCCAAGCCGGGTCTGTGGCGGGGTCAGCAGCCATACGCACTGTTGTTTTTCCGGGTGATGGAACCCAATAGCGGGCAGGGTCATATCGCCCGTCCGCTGTTGGATGCGCGAGGGCCCGTCGCTTACGTTGAGCTTGGGCACATCGCTGATGATTGTGGGTATGTTGGGGCCAATATCCCTTGGGTCCAAAAGTTTGGGCGAGTAGCGGATGCGCCGGTAAGGGAAGCGGTTTCCATTGTAAACGGCTCCCGGCATCAGCACATAGTTGTCGGTGGACCAGTCAGAAAATTCAAAATCGATAGATACCGATGCGGAGGGCATTTGCCCGGATTGACAAATAAAGGTGGCGGTGCCCTCAAGTACATCAGGCTGACCAGGAAGGGGTTCCAGGTCGAACTGAATGGCCCATGCGCTACCGGGTAAGGCAAGTGGATTACTCCCGGCTTGCAGCGGTGTGCTGTACCGGTTTGTCAGCAGATTGAAGTGTTCCGCATCGTACTGATTGACCCGTGCGTGCAGCTTCAGATCAGGAGGTAGTTTTGGGGCCTGAGCAGGCAGGAGGCCCATACCACATAGCAAAAATGCCAGGATCAGCGGGATAGGGATATTGCCCCAAAGGCGTTTTGGAAAATACAGAAGCATATCCAGAGAATTAAGAGGTTGAAAATCAGGATTGTCAACCAAAGGATAAGCAGTGAAGCGTATTGTAATGAGGTAAAACTGCTGGTAACGAGCATTTCACAAAAGAGAAGGGTGCTCTTCCGAAGACGGAAAAGACACCCTTCTTCTTCTGCGATTAAGTGCTTATTGTTACTGCTTAATCAGTTTGCGGATCGCCCGGAACTTGCCTTCCTGCATCACACGCACGGTGTACATGCCATTAGGCAGGGTGTTCAGGTTCAACGTTTCCTGTAGTACGGTGCCGGCTTTGTCTACGCGGATGGCGCGGACTTCTTTGCAGGTGTAATCATATACGCCGATCAGGATAGTACCCTGAGCGTCGTTGTCGATGCGGATGTTTACTGCATCCCCGTTGCTTGGGTTCGGGAATACGCGGAGCAGATCGGAATGATCCACTTCAACTGTACGGGTCAGCGTACCCAGGCGGTACTCACCGGATTGTAAGCCATCCACGGCAAACTTCACGGTGCCAGCGCCGGCAACAGGTGCCAGGCCGGTGTCTGTCCATTCTTCACCATCGTAGTAGAGCAGTTTGAGGTTGTCTACCGATCCCGGTGCATCAACGCCCGCGGCTTCAAAGTCGAAGATCATATCTACATTCGGGCTGTTGCCAATGACTTCTACATGCCAGATGCGTTCCCAGTTGCTGGCGGTGGTGACCGGCAATCCGTTATGGGCAGCCATTACAAAGTCATCTACCGCAAATGGGGAGCGTACATCAATCTGCAGGCCAGCGCCGGAGGCAGAACGGTGTTCCTGCTCGGTAGTGCCGTCGATATAGAGCGTCTTACCTACACCGATCAGGTCCTCAGTATAATCTGTGTTCGTGTACAGCTTCAGGTCGGTATCGCCTTCCATCAGCTCCAGTCCGTACTTGACGGCCAGGTAGTTGTGTACGATGAGGTTCTGAGCGGCATTCAGGCCTTTTTTGTAAACCACGAGCTCAGGAATGCTGACCGGCTGGAAGCCACCAATGATAGCCGGGGCATCTACCGCCGGAATAATACCGTTGAAGCTGTTGATCTTCTCAATGCCACCATTGCTGCGCAGGATAACCTGTGAAAAGTCGCCCTGCAGCTCTGCATTCGCGATGTAGTAATCCTGGTCATTAAACTCAGAGTCACTGCGCAGGAAGAGCGACCGCTCAATCACGAACTGCAAGGTGTGCGGATTAGAGCCACCGTTGAATTCAAGTACGTAGGCTTGTCCGGGGGCACCGGCAGTAATGTCCCGCTTTTGGAAGACTGCTGCGAAGTCCGCATAAAACTGATTCCGCTTGAACACGGTAAAGATGGAGATGCCCGCACCGCCGTCAAGGTTGTCCGCATCATCAATGATGAGGGAACGGTTAAGCGGAGTGGAACCGTCGTCCAGCCCAAATTGAAGTACCGGCTTTCCATTTAGCCCATCGGCTATGTAGGTAGGAGCAGGCTTCTGGCTTTCGCCGGTGTTTGGAATACCGTTGTTGCCGCCTTCCACGTAGGTGTTGTAAGCATCGTTACCGTTTCCTGAACGGTCTTCCCAGGTGAAAACCTGTTCGCCATCGGCTACATCTGCAATGGCATCAGCGCGGAGCCAAAGAGCGTTTTCGGGCTGTCCGGCAATCGCGTTGTCGGAAGCGCCCACACCACCAGGTCCGGTACCGGTACCAGGTACGGTATTGACAACCGTATAGGTTGCTTCAAGGATAGGCCCAAAGGCAGTGCCTTCTGAATTTACGCCGCGTGCACGGATCGTCGTCGTCTCGGTCAGCAGGATGCCGCCGCCCGGATAGGGTGTCAGTGGGTCTCCGCCTTCATCTGAATAGAAAACGAAGGCATCATCGGGCTGTATGTCGATTGTTACGTTGACTGCGTCGTTGTACTCCACCAATGGAGTAGGGGAGAATACTGGTAATCCAACGGGCGCAACGTTGTATGTTGCAGAAACTGTACTACTCGCTACGAGCCCATCTGCAAATGCGCGGGCGGTAACGGTTGCCGTATCAGTCAGCAGAATGCCGTCTTCGTAAAGCAGGCTTTCTTCCGTAGGCTCAGTGCCATCCAGGGTGTAGTAGATGGTGGACCCCGGCGTTTGGGGTACAATTTCCACAGTCACTTCAGGGACATAGTCTCCGGCAGGAGTAAGGATAGCCGGTGCTGCCACAATCTGACGGTAGTCGAGGAACAGGCGGGCAGGCTGCCAGCCCTGATCAGAAATCCAGACATTGGAGCCCGGTGTGTTGTCCCGGCCACGAACTACGAATGAGACATATTCATTTCCCTGGCTGATGGCGTTCTTGACAAAATCAGTCAGCTCAGGTCCTGAAAGATCATGAAAACCGCTTTCGGTTACGTTGTAGGCTGTGAGTGGGCCGGTAACGTCTTCTGGCCGGTTATTCCAGGTCACCGTGGTTTCATCCCACGAATTGTCGGTCGTTCCGTACACTTCAATCCAGAAGTTGTCAAGTGGGATACCGGTGTTTTCCTGATCCCCTCTAAGGGTCAGCGTTGCAGTCACGACATTGGAGCGCGCACCATCGAGGTCAAACTTAACGAGTGTTTCCCGATCATTATTAGCATCATCATCCATAGCAACCTGCATGGCGGTAGTGCCATCGTAGTTCTCGTCCGGTGCGCCTTCTGCCACGTAGGAATCTTCAATCACCCGCTTATCTTGTGTAGAGTAGTCGAGTGCCAATTGGGCAGGTACCCAGTTTTTGGAGGAGATCCAGCCCCGGAAGGCGGTCTCGTCCCGGCCACGGACCACGAAGGTCAGGTTTTCACGGCCCGCCTTAATGGCTTCGTTGACGTAAGTCGTCAGCGCATTTCCCTGAACGAGGTGAGTGGCACTTTCTGTGATGTTGTACTCGGCCAGTGCTTCCGTAGTGACTGCCGGTGTGGTATTCCAGGTGAGGGTGCCCTCCGACCAGTCATCGCTATCGGTGCCGTAGATTTCAATCCAGAAATTCTCGTCCTGTGAAGGTGGGTCTTTCTGTGCACCACGGAGCATAAGCGTAGCTGTGCCAATGCCATTTTTGGAGGCACTGATGTTGAACTTCAGGTAAATGTCCTTGCTCTCGTTGGTGGAGGCTGCATTGATGACGTGCATATCGGCATCCGCAATCTCAAAGTTGGTATCCGCTTCTGCTTCGGATACGAATACGTCTTCAATAACTGTTAGCGTGTCATTTTCCAAACGGAACAGGTTCGGGCGGCTAATGTCCAGTACCGGGCCATAGTTGCCGTTCTCCACACCACCGATCCACATATTGGAGGTAGAGTCTTTGGCAGCAGACCGTACCAGGAAGCTGACCGTTGTTGCGCCTTTGCGGATTTCTTCATTGATGTATTCCACGAGGCGGCTTTCGGTATTGATGAAATCTTTGCGGGCAGAGCTGCTGTTGAGCAGAGAAGTAGCCAGGACTTTGTCTTTTGCCGGGCGGTTGTTCCAGGTGACGGCTTCCGGATCGAAGTCGGCTTTGACGCTTTGCAGTTCCAGACCGAATTCTTCTTCAAAGTCCGCGGCACCGGTTTTGCCCCGGTAGCTGAAGGAAGCGGCTTCAATTTGTTCGCCATTTAGTCCGCTGAGGTCGTACTTCACATAAGACTGCACGCGCTGTAGCACGCCGTCTACAGATTCGCGGTAAGCGAGGATATTCCCGCCCACTTGCGACTGATCGAGGGTGGAGTCCGGGTGCATTTCGAGCACTACTGCATCACCAATACCGTAGGCGCTGGCCATCGGTTTGGTATCGTACTCCAGGATTGGGCCGTAGTTGCCATTGCCGGCACCACCGATCCACATGTTGGAGGTAGAGTCTTTGGCGGTGGAGCGTACCATAATATGCAGCTCCGTTGCGCCTTTGCGGATTTCTTCGTTAATGTAATCCTGGAAGTTGGTACCTTCGTTAATAAAGGCTTTACGGGCAGAGCTGGCGTTGAGCGTGGAAGTGGCCAGTTTCTTATCATTCTGGGGTTTATTGTTCCAGGTGATGGTATTGGCATCATAAGCCGCTTTTACGCTGAAGGCTTCTAATCCGAACAGCTCTTCAAAATCAGCTGCACCGGTCTTGCCCCGGTAGCTGAAGCTGACATTTTCCACCTGCTTGCCGCGCAGACTGCTGATGTCGTAAGTGACATAAGACTGCACGCGCATCAGTCCCCCATCCACAGATTCGCGGTAAGCCAGGATGTTGCCGCCAATATTGGACTGATCAATGACGGAGTCCGGGTGCATCTGCATGACTACAGCATCCGCAGCGGCATATTGGCTGCCCTTAGGCGCGATGGTGTAATCCAGGATTGGTCCGTAATTACCATTGTCCACCCCACCAATCCACATATTGGAGGTGGAGTCCTTGGCAGCAGAGCGCAGCAATAAGCCTACTGTGGTATTGCCTTTCCGCAGTTCTTCATTGATATAATCTACAAAAAGGGTGCCTTCATTCACGAAGGCCTTGCGGGCGGAACTGGCATTCAGGGTTGTAGTGGCCAGCTTTTTGTCTTTCTGAGGTTTGTTGTTCCAGGTGAGGTTGTCGGCATCAAAGTCACTTTTAAGGCTGTGGATTTCCACTTCAAACAAGTCTTCAAAGTCAGCCGCACCGGTTTTGCCCCGGTAGCTGAGGCTGACGGTTTCGAGTTGCTGCCCGGCGAGGTGGCTGATGTCGTACTTGACATAAGATTCCACACGCTTGAGTTCGCCATCCACGGATTCACGGTAAGCCAGGATATTGCCGCCGATATTGGCCGGGTCGATAATGGAATCCGGGTGGACTTCCATAACGACTGCATCGCTGTGGGCGTAGCCGCTCTTTTCCGGTGAGATAGTGTATTCCAGAACCGGGCCATAGTTACCGTTGCCAATACCGCCAATCCACATATTGGAGGTGGAGTCTTTGGCAGTGGAGCGGATCAGTAAGCCGATAGTGTTTTCTCCTTTACGGGCTGCCTCATTGATGTAGTCCGCAAAACGAGTGCCTTCATTAATAAAGGCTTTGCGGGCGGAGCTGGAATTGAGTGCAGAAATACCAAGCAATTGGTCCTTCTGCGGTTTGTTGCTCCAGGTGAGGGTCTCGGCGTCGAAGTCGCTCTTGAGGCTGTGCAGTTCCAGTTCGAATAACTCTTCGAAGTCTGCTTCACCGGTTTTGCCCCGGTAGCTCAAGGAGGCACTTTCGATTTGAGTGCCGTTGAGGTTGCTGATGTCAAATTTGACATAAGAATATACGGCGTAGAGGTTGTCGCCTTCCCGGTGCTTGTACGCGAGTATATTATTACCTACGTTGGATTGATCTATGATGGAGTCGGGAAAAGCTTCCATCACCACTGCATCCGCCTGCCCGTATTTGGATACGGTTTGCCCCCACATCGGACTAAGGGACAACAGACAAAGGAATACAGCGGAAATCAGGTATCTGAATAGCATGCCTTTTGGTGTTTGGTTAAGAATTATTGATTGGTCACCAAGTTGGGCAGCTCATCAGAATTTCCTGTGTAGAATCGTCCCTTTCAACCGTGACAATTGTCCCAGAATGGCATTATGCACAGCAGATTTGAAAGGTTGGTACGTTTGTCCCGGTTCATCGGGATGATATTGCACATGCCCGATATAGCCGGAAAGTATATTTGGGGATACAACCTAACCGGTGCCCGGGCAGACCGGGTGCTACCATACCAAAAAAGACACAACCATGAGGCATTTTTTATTCCTGTTCCTGCTCTTGCTGTCTGCTCACACCTACGCGCAGCGCACCCTTACCGGGCAGGTGACAGATACGGATGGGGAACCGCTTATCGGGGTAAATATTCTGGTGAAGGATACTGAAGTGGGCACGATTACGGATTTTGACGGGCAGTATTCCCTGCGTGTCCCGGAAAATGGGAAAGTACTGGTGTTCAGCTATATTGGCTATGCTTCCGAAGAAGTGCTGATTGGCACACAAACGCGCATTGACCTCAAAATGTCCACCGATGCGGAAGCTCTGGACGAAGTTGTGGTTATTGGCTACGGTACCAAGAAAAAACGCGATGTGATTGGCTCTGTGGCCACCGTTAAGTCGGAGGACATCACAAAACTGAAGACCACTTCATTTGTGGATGGCTTGCAGGGGCAGGCTTCAGGTGTGCAGGTGGTCTCCAACAGCGGGGTCCCGGGTGCGCCTTCCACCGTTAAAATACGGGGTATCAGTTCGATCTCTATCGACACCGACCCGCTATGGATTGTGGACGGTATGCCCATTTACACCGGCTCCTCTCTGGGGGCCAGCAATGGTGCCACCGCACAGGACCCGATGAGTATGATCAACCCCAACGATATCGAATCCATTCAGGTGCTGAAGGATGCGGCCGCTACGGCCATATACGGTTCCCGGGGCTCCAATGGGGTGATCATCATTACCACCAAATCAGGTAAAAAGGGGCAGGGTTCCATTACCGTTGACTATTCGGCGGGCCTCACGGAGCCTTCCCGAACGGCAGACGATATCGGATTTGCGAATACCGAAGAGTGGTTCAATCTGGTGGAAACCGCCCGTTTCAACTCCTTTGGCGGAGAAGAGGAGGCACTGTTTGATCCCAACTCCATCCTGAACCTTTTCCAGGACGACCCCATTGCCCGTCTGAGCCGGGAGGAAGCCCTGGCGGTCAACACCAATTGGTTTGATCAGATCCTGGATCAGGGTAATTATCAGGACATCAACGTTTCGGGTACAAAAGGCTTTGAAGGGGGCAATATGTATGTCTCCTTCGGTTATCGCAACGACAACAGCGTGCTGCGTAATAATGGGCTGGAGCGCTATTCCGTGCGTTCGAACCTGCAGTTCAATCCTTTCGAAAACCTGAGCGTGGAGACTCGCCTTAACTTCAGTTATACGAATAACGACCGCGTAAAGCAGCAGGTGGGCGGTGCGCTTGGCAACAACAGTGGTGGCAACAGCGCCGGCTGGGGTAATGCCAACCGGAATGCCCTGCCCTGGTATCCCATCTTTAATTCCGACCATCCCACGGGCTACTGGAACCCCATGTCAGGTAACAACCTGGTAGCCGCCATTGACCGGGATATGCTGGTGGATGAGGTGACGAGCTACCGTGGAATGGGCGGGCTGGCGCTGGAGTATCAAATACCGGCGATCCGGGGGCTGTCTCTCCGGGCAGAGGGCTCCTTTGACCTGCTGCAGTCCAACACCCTCAACTGGGTGACTGCTTCGTTGCGGGAGTTTGGCTCCTTTGCTTCTGATGAAAGCCGGGTGCGCCAAAGCATCAACTACAACGTTTACGCCAAATACAACCGCGACTTTGGCAATCACGGCATCAGTCTTACCGCCGGTACGGAGTCGCAGTCCATTAATCAGCAGCTGCGCCTGATGGAAGGGCAGAACCTCACGGGCACCTATAAGGAAATTGGGAACCCGCAGGACCTGCTGACCCTCTCCGGCGGGCTTTCCTATGAAGAATACCTGCGTGCCTTTTTCGGCCGGGCAGACTACAAATTTTTGAACCGTTACTTCCTTGGGCTGAGCTTCCGGCAGGATGGCTCTTCCAAGTTCAACGAGGACTACCGCTGGGGTACCTTCCCGGCTGTTTCTGCCGGATGGGTAATCAGCGATGAGCCTTTCTGGAACAACCGGACCTTTAGTACGGTAAAGTTGCGGGGCAGCTTCGGGCAAACGGGCAACAAGAACATTCCCAGCAACCGCTTTGTGACCACCTATACCAACCGCACCGACTGGCGCTACGGCCCGGCGGATGTGATTCTGGAAGGTACCCGCATCACCAATATCGGCGTGCCTTCCCTGACCTGGGAGACCACGAGTAGCTACGATGCCGGGGTGGACTTCGGGTTGTGGGACGGCAGAGTAGCCGGTTCAGTGGCTTATTATCAGCAGAATGTTTCGGATTTATTGTTAGCTTCCCCCCTGGCAACTTCTGCAGGATTGCAGGGTAATAACATCTGGGGCAATATCGGGGATATGTCCAACTGGGGGGTTGAACTGGAGCTGAATTCCACGAACATCCGGCGTAATGATTTTACCTGGACTACCGATTTCAATATCACCACCAACCGCAACCGGGTGGACCGGCTGACACCTGATCTGGACCGCTCGGGCCGTGGATTATTGAGCGGCAACCGGGTTTCTCAAACTGGTGGCCGCCTGTGGGCCTACTATATGGCTGAGGATGCTGGTGTGGATCCCGAACGCGGGGTCAATATGATCTGGGAGATTGATATCGACCACTTCGAGGCAACCGGGGAGACGATTAAGACCGGGCGCAAAATACCGGCTACCCTGAACAACCTACAAAACCACCGTATCATCCATAAAGACAAAACCGCCGTGCCTACAGTCTTTGGAGGGCTCAGCAATACCTTTAAGTATAAGGGTTTCGACCTGTCCGTTTTCATGAGCTTCTCCGCCGGAGACTACCTCTACGATTACGAAGAACAACGGACCACGGATGTTCAATACGGGCAGGTTGTGCTTCGCTCTGACATGATTGGCAATACCTGGACTCCCGATAATCCGGATGCCAAATACCCTGAATTGCGCTGGCAGGGCGCTTACCCTTACGGCTGGGACCCTGATGTGGAAAATCCTGATTCTCCAACCGGCAAAGGCGACTGGACTGAGGCTACCGGTAACTATAAAACAGAGACCGTCAACTGGACAAAGTACCTCTACCGGGCGGACTTCCTTCGGCTGCGAAACCTGCAGTTGGGCTATACCTTCCCCAATGAAATGGTACAGCGCTGGCGTTTGCAAAGCCTGCGGGTATACCTTACTGGTACGAACCTCTGGGCGTGGGCACCGCATTACGATGGCTGGGACCCCGAGTCCGGCGGTGGTGTGCTGCCTCCGCTGCGGATGTACGCCGGAGGGATAACTGTGAAATTCTAACCTGAAAAGAGCCAAATTATGAATACCATAAAGCAACGCATCCTGGCCCTGAGTTTACTACTGGCATTTGCCGGATGCAATAACGATGATTTTTTTGAGCTGCAGAACCCGCCTGAGTTCCCCTGGCTGAACATGGAGGAGCTGGAACGGGGCGTGGTGACGCCTTACAACTATGCCTTCACTTCTTCATGGAGTAATTTTTTCGGGGACGACCGGTTGATTTTCGACTGTATGTCGGATGCTGTATATCTTCTGCCCAACACCTCCGCTGACATCCCCTTTGAGGAGATGTACCTGCGGACCACGGGCGTGGAAATGACCAAAGCGAACTCCGGTTTTTCGCTGGGCTATAAATGCATCACACATGCCAACTCCGTGCTTGACTTTTTGATAGAGAATGACTACCGGCCATTCGATAATCCTACGGAGCGCGACCTGGCCAATCTGGACCGCATTCAGGGTGAGATGCAATTCATGCGCGCCTACGCTTATTTCTACCTGACCCGCAGGCATTGCCCTGTGCCCGGAGCACCTAATTTCTCTACAGAGGAAATCCTGCCGCTCCGGTTGGAAACCCCATTGTCCGCTGAGGAGGCCAATAGCCCCCGGTACGTGACCACCGACGTCATTTACAATCAAATCATTGATGATCTGAAAGCTGCAAAGGGGCTACTACCGGAAGCCTATGACGCCGGTATTCACCATCCTTCCTATGTGCAGGGCCGGGCAACACGCTACGCTGCTGCTGCGATGCTGGGCAGGGTGTATTTCCAAATGGGCGAGTTCGAACTGGCTGAGGCGGAGCTGGACTACGTCATTAGTGGCCCTTTCACGCTGAGTGAAGATCCCATAGAGGCCTTCAACAAGGATTATGCGGAGGACGGAGCCGAGGTCATCTGGGCCACCAACAACCACGACCCCGAGATCATCCGCCCCAATAAAGTGCCAACGAGCATGAACTGGAGCGACTACCGGGCGACCAACGGCGGACGGGGCGAATACCATAAGCGCTGCACCTGGAATCAGTTCCCGATGAGCCATACCATCCTGAAACAGGTAGGCTGGATGGATGAAAATCTTGGTACTACAGAAGCGGCGCTGCAAGACAAGCGTTATCAGCAGCTGTTCTGGCGCATTGAGGGTAATCCGGGCACCAACTCGGCTGACCCCACGCAATACGAAATGCAATACCCGCACATCAAAGACCCACATGTCTGGGGCGACAAATACTACCGGGCTACGGATGGGCAACGTTCGAATGTGCCCGTGATCCGTCTGGCGGAAATGTTGCTGACCCGGTCCATCATCCGCTTTAGATCGGGTGATGCAACAGGCGCAGCTGAAGACCTTAATCAGGTGCGGGTGCGGGCCGGATTAGAACCGCTGGCAAGCATTACGGAGCAGGATATCCACAACGAGCGCATTAAGGAAATGGCATTTGAGGGCGACCGTTTCCATTACCTGCAGGCGTTGCAATTGCCGATTTATCCCGGTGACCGGGAGGCTGCACCGATTGAGTACCCATACACTGATTTATACTGGAAATTACCACAGTCTGAACTCGACTTTAAATAAAACCAACATGAGAAAAACAACCCTTTTTATCCTTTCGGCTGCGGTAGTCATGTTCATGGCTTTGGCCTGCAATAAGGATACGATCAATATCCCGTTCATCACCATTACCGGTGAAGCCATGCAGCCCAGCGCGTTTGGTGCAGCTGATGGCGCAATTGACATAGCCGTGGAAGGCGGTGCGCCGCCCTATCAGGTTTTCTGGAGCCACGGGCCGGACACCGAAGATGTTTCCGGATTGCCAGCCGGTAGCTATACCGTCAAGATTATCGACACCAAGTCCACGGTAGCTTCGAAGACCTTCGAATTGCTGCAGCCTGATGCAACACCCCTTGACCTTAATTTCACCGTGGAAGAAGTCACCTATTTCGGTGGCAACGACGGTACGGCAACCGTTTCGGTCAGCGGAGGCACAAGCCCCTACACCTTCCTTTGGAGCAATGAGGAAGACACCGAGCGCATTGAAAAACTCACCACCGGCTGGTACACCGTTACCGTCACTGATAGTGGTGAACCCGCCATAACTACTATCGACTCTGTGCTGGTCGGCCAGCCGGAATTTGTCTGTGGCCGCGACAGCATCACTGATGTGGATGGCAACAAATACCCAACCGTTGACATAGGCGGACAATGCTGGACCACGCAAAACCTGCGCACCGAGCACCTTCCTGAAAATCCGGAAGTCGCGATAGAGGGCCGCTTTTGCCAGGACCTTAACTGCACCAACGCCATGGGCGCCCATTACACATGGGATGCCGCCATGAACGGTGCTGAATCAGCAGCGGGCGAGGAAGAAGTACAAGGCATTTGCCCCTGCGAATGGCACCTGCCCACCAAGGAAGAATGGGAAGCCTTCAATGCCTATCTGTCTGTAGACGGACAGGGCGGAACGGGGGTGAACGTACCCAATAAGATCCGGGGCGAAGGCAGCCCTTCCGGCTTCGATGCCTTGATGGCTGGTAATTGGGGATACTCGGTTTTTGAAGGTGAAAACGCCGTGTTCTGGACAGCAACCCAACAAGCTGACGGCAGAGCCTTTTACCGCCTGGTCAATAATTTCCCACTGCTCGGACAGGGGCATGTGGTGAAAAACAGTGGCCTAAGCGTACGCTGTGTGAAGGACCGGGAATAGTCTGAAAAAAGCCCTGTTTTCAACCCAAAGGAGTGACTTTTGTCATTGCTTTGGGTTGTTTTGTTTTGGGGCGAGCTGTCTTTGGTGATTTTTGTTGGGTGGAAATAGGGTATAATGAAATTTTAGTTAAATTGTAGGCAGTGAACATCGTTTCCAATTTCAGACAAACAGAAAACATGCGAAGCCTAATTGCCACCACCATCCTCCTGATCGCCTGGAGTGCTGTGGCCACCCAGAATTACCGGTTTGATCAACTCAATGTTGCCGATGGACTGTCTCAGAATACGGTAAATACCATATTGAAAGATTCACGGGGCTACATCTGGATTGGTACCAATGATGGGTTGAACCAGTACAATGGGTATAGTTTCCAGGTATTCCGCCATCAGAACGCAAATTCCAACGCTCTAAAAGGCAATAAAATCCTCACGCTGCTGGAAGATACAGAGGGGCAGCTGTGGGTGGGGACCGCAAGTGGTTTGTGCACCTACGACCCTGAGCAGAGTAAGTTCGACCCGGTCCACCTTTCATCTGATCCCTCTTCCGGGCCTGGTCATCAGTACATCCGGACTATTGAGCAGGACCGGTCTGGCCGAATTTGGGTAGGTACGCTGAGTGGCATGCTTTACGTAAGGGAAAAGGAGAGCGTTGGCTTTAAGCCAGTCTTGTTCGCTTCACAGCCGGTCGCTGATGTCAGCGCGATTTGTGAAGACAAGCAGGGGACCATTTGGGTAGGGACTGATCATGCGGGGCTGTATTATAAGTCAGCGGGTTCAGAAGGCTGGGCTTTCTTGCCTATTGAAGTGCTAAGTGGAGGGCAGGGGCTTGCCAAGACAATAAAGGAAGATAAGGTTGGTCAGCTTTGGGTAGGCACGCAGGGAGCGGGCCTGTTTAAAATCAGTACCGACCGGTCAGGGCTGTCTCACTACAGCGCAGCCGGGACACCCGGGCTGCAAAACGATCTGATCAAGAGCCTTGCCTTCGGGCCCCATGGAAAACTATGGGTGGCTACGGATGGCGGGGGGCTGTCAATCTTTGAACCACAAACGGGTGCCGCACAGCACCTTGGGTATAACCCTTACGATCCGCAGTCTGTTGCCAGCGACGCTGCCTACGCTCTGTTCAGGGATGAGGAAGGCCTGGTCTGGGTCGGTACGTTTGACGGAGGAGTTAGTATTTTCAATCCCAACCACAAAGCTTTTCACCACATCGGCCGTAGCCTGGTCAACAGTAATGGGTTGAGCCATCGCTCTGTGTTGTCCTTTCTGGAAGACCGGAACGGGGATATCTGGATAGGTACCGATGGGGGTGGGCTGAATATCTGGACACCTGGTGCCGATCAGTTCCGGGTACTCACTAAGGCCGATGGATTGAGCAGTAAAGTGGTCACGAGCTTGTGCCAGGGTCCCGCCGGCCAAGTTTGGATTGGTACCTATCGTGGCGGTTTGCAGCAGTTCAATCCCGAAACTGGTCACCTGGAAACCTACAAATACCAGTCGGGGAATCCGAAGGGCATCCGCAACGATAATGTCTGGGCTTTGCTGCCGCAGGGCGAACAGCACCTTTGGGTGGGTACGCTTGCCGGGCTGGACCGTCTGGATTTAGCTACGGGCTCTTTTGAGCATTGGTCTACCTTCAGCCCGGAAGGAGAGGAAGCCTATGCCGAGCGGGTGACTACACTCTACCGTGGTCCTTCCGGTATGGTTTGGGTAGGGGGTAAGGGTGTCCGGTATATCTCAGAAGATTTAGGTGAATTGGTCCCACTTGAGGTATCCTCCGGAAGCACCCTTAATCAGTTTGACAGCAGGGCTTTCCTTGAGGATGCAGCCGGACGTCTGTGGGTTGGCACAGAAGGCGGCGGGCTTTTTATCCGATCCGCCAATGGAAGTGAAATCCGCAACTACACCATGTCAGACGGGCTGCCCAGCAATGCCATTCATACGTTGTACCAAGGTGAAGATGGCGCCATTTGGATGAGCACGAACAAGGGACTTTCAAGGGTATGGCTGGAAAGCGAATCCGGAGAGTTGCGATACCGAAATTATTGCAAGCAGGATGGATTGCAGAGCAATCAGTTTTCCTACAATGCCGGGCTGCAAACCCGGGACGGGCACCTGTACTTTGGAGGCATTAACGGTTTTAACTATTTCCAACCCGGTTTGATTCAGGACAACCCCCATGCACCTGAAGTGGCTTTGACCGGGCTTAAGCTCTACGATCAGTACACTACGCCGGAGGACGAAGACTCTCCACTGCAAAAACCGATTAGCCAGATGGAGCGGTTAGTACTAAGCCATCAGCAAAGCCAGTTGTTTGCACTGGAATTTACAGCACTAGGCTATACTTCCAGCGAAAAGAATCAGTATGCCTATAAACTCGAAGGCTTCCTGGACGAGTGGAGCTATATCGGTGACCGCCGGAGTGTGTCTTTCACTAACCTCAATGCGGGTACCTACACCTTCAAGGTCAAGGCGGCGAATAATGATGGTGTCTGGAACCCCGAGCCGGTTGCTCTGGAGATCATCATCAAGCCACCATTCTGGAGAACGCCCTGGGCCTATGCGTCCTATATCCTTATTTCTGTGCTGCTGCTTTTTGGCTTCCGGCATGCCCTTCTCATGCGCGAACGGTTCAAAAACAACCTTAGGCTTAAAGACCTGGAGCGTCAGAAAATGGAAGAGGTCAATCGGTTGAAGCTGGCTTTTTTTACGAATGTATCCCATGAGTTCCGGACTCCACTTACCCTGATTTCCGGCCCCGTAGAGCAGCTACTGGAATCCGGGCAGTTCAGTGGCCGTGCAGCCCGGCAGCTTCAGATCGTACAGCAAAATACGAAGCGCCTGCTCCGCCTTGTGAATCAACTGCTGGAGTTCAGGAAAATGGATGAGGATCAGGTACAATTATCTCCACAGTCTTCTGACATGGTCTCCTTTGTACAGGGGGTGAAAACAGCTTTCGATGGTCTGGCAGAAAGCCGGGGCATCAACTATCAGCTGAATACTTCCCTGCAGCGCATCCCCATTTGTTTTGATCCGGATAAGATGGAGAAAATCGTATACAACCTCCTGTCCAATGCCTTTAAATTCACCCGGCAACGGGTAGAGGTCGATATCAGGCAGAGCAAGCGGGTGGTTGAATCCGGAGAACCCCCAAAACCTGTAGTGCTGATTAGCATTACTGACGATGGGTCGGGCATCTCGCCTCAGCACCGGGACCGGATTTTCGACCGCTTTTATCAGGTACAGCCGGGACATGGGCAAACCGGGGATGAGCTCCCGCAGGGCACTGGTATTGGGCTGGCCTACGCCAAAGCCCTGGTCGAAATGCATGGAGGCGGGCTGGAGCTGGAAAGTACCCCTGGAAAAGGCAGCCGGTTTACCATCTGGTTGCCGCTGGATGCACAAGGCTTAGATTGCGGGCCGCAGCAGCAACTGGAAATGCCTGAACTGGTCGTGGAACAAGAAACTGAAGCAGCGCACCTGAACCCAACCGTTGCCCTTCCGGAGATGCTGGTCAAAACCGGAACGAAGCCCACCTTGCTCATCGTGGAGGACAATGAAGATGTCCGCCACTTCCTGCGGATGAGCTTTGAGCCCTACTTTACCATTGCCGAAGCTGAAAACGGTGAGAGAGGTATTGTCAAAGCACTGGATTTGCTGCCCGATCTCATTCTCAGCGACATTATGATGCCTCAAAAGAGCGGCATTGAACTGTGTCAAACCCTGAAAACCGACGACCGGACAAGCCATATCCCAATCGTTTTGCTGACCGCCAATCAAAGTGAGGAGAAACTGGTGATTGGGCTGGAAACCGGCGCAGATGATTACATCACTAAACCCTTTAAGTTCCGCCTGCTGAAAGCCCGCATCTTCAACCTCATCCACAACCGGGAGATGCTTAAGCAGCGGTTCAGCCAAAACATTTTGCAGCCGGAGCCCGATCAGCCCCCTTCCCCGGATGAGCAGTTCCTGCAAAAGGCCATCCGGATTGTGGAAGACAACCTTAATGAAAGCGAATTCGGGGTCAGTGATTTTGCTAAAGCGCTGGGCATGAGCCGGTCGGTCCTCTACCGAAAGTTCAGTGCCCTGACTGATCAGTCGGTGAAGGAATTCATCAATATTATCCGTCTCAAGCGGGCCGCTGAGATGCTTAAACTTGGGGTATGCGATTCTATTTCGGAAGTGGCTTACTCCGTAGGCTTCTCAGATGCACAGTATTTTAGCAAAAAATTCAAAAAACACTACAACATGACCCCAACAGCTTATATGTCGGCCAATCAGGAGAAGGCTACAGCTGATAAGGGCACAGAAGGACATTTGTAACGGGCATTTGGAACGAAATTCCACACGCTTTTTCCGGTTTGCGCCTATGTTAGGCACCTAATCAGAAGCCTATGTGGAATATTATCATCAATTGGGCCCGAAAAAAGACGCTGGAGAAACCCTACTGGCACTGGGTGGTACTGGAGTACTTTTTCTTTGCGTTGCTGATCGGGATGCTGATCCTGTTACTGGTATTTATTGGGTAGCAGCCTGCTTAAAGCCATGCATCCGTTCCCTAACCCCCAAGAGCCTACTTCAGGTCGATTTCCTCCTTTTCAACCTCGTTGCCGGTTGCTAAAAATTGAGCGGCTATGCCCATAGGGTCATTATCCCGGAACACCAAATTACGGCTTTCAGCGCCCGAGACCTCAAATAACGTAGCCGTGCCCGGCTGAGGCAAGGTGTTGGTGATGTAGGCGTTTTGTACTTCCGTAAGCCGGATTGCGCTCCCTTTAGCAGCCTGTTTGCCCCGTACGCGGTCCATCTCCACGTTCTTCACCCGCTGAAGCGCTACCGCTGCATCCCATTTGGGTTCTGTTCCTTTCGAGTTATCCCAGTTGATGGTAAGGTCAGAAAGGACGAGCCCGTCCACATCGTGGGCTTCAAAACCGTGAGTTGCTCGTTTGTCCGGTTTGTCTTCAGCTTCCATGGTGAGTTGGACGTTGTACAGCCGGATATTTTCCAGCATTTGTTCGCCGGGGTAGCCTTCGATTTTGCTGGTGCCCTGCCCGCGTGCCTGAATGTTTTGAAAGGTCACATTCTGAATTTTGCCAAGTTTGGAATCCGGGAACCGGCGCTTGAGCACCAGCCATATCGGATCGCCATTGCCCCACCAATTGAAGTGCTTACGGTCACACTCAATGGTGATATTGGAAAACAGCACATCACTTACCGTTGCCCCGTCCCGTACCACAATGCTCAACCCCCGGTTGCTGTTGCGGATCACGCAGTTGGAGAAGGTGATGTGGCGGAAGTCGCCGTGGCTTTCGGTACCTAATTTCAGCCCGGTGGAAGTGGAGACTAAGGAACAGTTCGTTACCGTAATGTTTTCACAAGCCCGGTAATCCTCACCGGTGATCGTGGACTTCAGCACAATGGAATCATCACCAGTAATGATGGTGCAGTTGGAGACCACTACGTCCTTGCTCCCGTCAATATCAATCCCATCGGCATTGACGCCCTGCTCCAGGCTGGAGAAAATATAAACGCCATCCACAAACGCCCGCTCGCACCATTTAAAGTGCAGGGTCCAGTCGGTGGACTCAATCATAGAAATATCCTGAATCCGGATGTCCGTGCAGTCCTCCAGGAAAACCATACAGGTGTAAGGCTTTACCTTGTAGTACATTTTCATTTCCACACCGGAATTTCTGGCGTTCTCCGTTTCCTCCTCGATGAAGCCATCTACACTTTTCAGAGGCTCGTACGTCCGGCGGGCCTGCCCGTGAATCGTCCCCTTGCCGGTAATGCTGACGTTTTTGGCACCTTTTGCGTAAATCAGTACCGGCGTACCCTCGCCAGGCAATTTACCGGAGTCGTTCTTCTTGTAGACCACGAAGTCATTCTCATAGTCTTTTTCCCGCTGACTGGCGAAAAGGGTGGCGCCCGGTGCCAGGTGGAAATCCACATTATCTTTTAGCACGATGGTGCCGGTGGTATAAGCTCCGGCAGGCAATAGCACCTGTCCCCCGCCCGCGGCATGGCAGGCGTCGATAGCCTTTTGAAGATAAGGCTGCGCGTATTGAGCGGAATCTCCGCTTGCTCCAAAATCACGAACATTAAAAATGGTGGACTGAGCACCAAGTGAGAAGCCGGAGAAGATCAGAAACATCCACAACAAAAGCTGTCTATAGTCAATTGAGCAGTCTTCGCGCACCATCATCTTTTTTGGAAAGAGAGCAATATCACACCCCGCTGTAACCCTGTGGTGAGATAAGATTGTAACCTAATAACAGACTTCAGTTGGCTTTTGATTACAAGCCAAAGAACAAGCCCTCCTTTCCCAAAGGGCTTCTCGAAAAATAAAATATACAATTGGTTTTGTTCCACTATAAAGGATTTCGCTGACTTATGAAGTACGCTATTCAACCGCTTTTTGATGTCCGTTGCCACCACGGTGAGGGGCCGGTTTGGGACCCGCAGGCGCAGCAGTTTTACTGGGTCGACCTCATGCAGGGGCAGTTCTTTATTGGCGACTGGGAAACTGGCCGGGTGGAAACCCACGTGGTTGGGCAGCCGCTTGGTGTCCTGGCCCTGCGTGAACAGGGCGGTGTGGTCATGGCGTTGAGGGATGGCTTCTTTACCTACGATACCCACAGCCGTGAGCTGAAGCAGGTATCGCCTACCGAAGCCGACGTACAAGCCACCCGTTTCAATGACGGCGCGGTAGACCCTAAAGGCCGCTTTTGGGCCGCCACCATGACTTACGATGGCACGGAGCCGGTCGGCAACCTGTATTGCCTGAACGAAGCGGGAGCAGTGCAACGCCACGAGCAAAACCTAATGCTCCCCAACGGAATGGGCTGGTCTGCAGACCGAAAAACCTACTTTTTCGCAGATACCGAGCGCCATGTTGTTTATGCCTACGACTATGATTTGGAAACCGGCCGCCTCAGCAACCGCCGCAACTTCATCGAGTTTGGCCCCGAAGGCTTCCCCGATGGCCTTACCGTTGATACCAACGACCACCTCTGGGTCGCTATGTGGCAGGAAGGCAAGATCAGCCACTTCGATGCGCAGGGGAAGAAGGTGGAAGACATCGAATTGCCCGTTTCTCACCCCACAAGCTGTTGCTTTGGCGGACCGGAAATGCAGCACCTGCTCATCACAACCTCACAGCGCCCCTTGTCTCCGGAGCAGAAAAAAGCCCAGCCCCTGGCAGGGGTGTGCCTGCAAATACAGACCAACACAACCGGGCAGCCGGAGCCCCGCTATTTGGGTTAACCTTTGTCAAAATTCATCACATGAAATATTTCCCGTTCTTTTTAATCCTCCTGTTGGCGGGCAGTTGTGCGGAACCTGCCGGGGAGGCAGACGCGCAGCTGTTGGAGCCGGCATTCGACCTCGACAGCCTTACTGAAGTTGCCGCCCGGCAGTACACCAAAACGCTGGAAACCTTACCGGACACCAACCGTATTCCCCGCAATGCTCATCCGGACGGCACCTGGAACCTCGTCAAAAAGGGCAACTGGGTCAGTGGTTTTTATCCCGGTGTGCTGTGGCACCTCTACGCCCTTACCGGTGATGAAAAGTGGAAAGAAGCTGGTGAGGCCGAGTTGCTGAAGCTGGATTCCGTTCAGTTTTTCGATTACGACCATGATATCGGCTTTCGGATTTTCAACTCATTTGGCAGTGCCCTGCGCTTTACAAAAGACTCGAGTTATGTCCCGGTGATTGTGGACGCTGCCAAAACCCTGAAAACCCGCTACCGGCCGGTCACCGGCGTTATCCGCTCCTGGGACTGGCACGATCAATGGCAGTATCCGGTGATTATCGACAATATGATGAACCTGGAGCTGCTGTTTTGGGCAGCCCGGCAGACTGGAGACGCGGAAATGGAAACGATCGCTATTTCCCACGCCGAACACACCATGGACAATCACTTCCGGGACGATTACAGCACCTACCACGTCCTCGACTACGACACCCTCAGCGGTTCCGTGCGGGAAAAAGTCACCTTTCAGGGGTATGCCGACAGCTCCATGTGGGCAAGGGGGCAGGCCTGGGCCATCTACGGATTCACCCTGACGGCCCGGGAAACCGGACGGGCGGATTTCCTGAAGCAGGCACAAAGCGCAGCGGATATCTTCCTGAAAAGGCTGCCGGAAGATGGGGTGCCCTACTGGGACTTTGACGCCCCCGGTATTCCCGACGAGCCAAAGGATGCCTCCGCAGCTGCTATTGCCGCTTCTGCACTGCTGGAGCTTTCCCAGTTGGTGGAAGCAGCCGACGACCAACTCCGGTACCGCAACGCAGCCATTGCCCTGCTCAATGCCTTAGCCACACCGGAATACCTGGCAGCATTACCCCAACAGGGTCTACTGCTGCATTCCACCGGCCACAAACCCGGCAATAGCGAAATTGATGAGCACATTATCTACGCCGACTACTACTTTTTGGAAGCCCTGCTTCGACTGAAGGAACTTCAACCGCCAACAGAATGAAAAGCAACGTATTAATTTTTAGCCTGATCTGCTGGACGCTTTGGCTTGGGGGGCAGACTCCGCCTTCCATCGGTGCGCAGGTGTACATTGAGCCCGGACAAACAGCAGAAGAAATTGAAGGTTGGTTTTCCATCATGGCAGAATATGATATGACCGTTTGCCGCATCCGGATGGACGAAACGCATATGGCGCAGGCGAACGGAAGCTGGGACTTTACGCTGTACGATGCGGCCTTCGATGCAGCTGAGCGGCATGGTGTCCGGGTATTTGCCACCCTTTTTCCGGCGAATACCGGTACGGGCGTGGGCGGTTTTAAATTCCCCAAAGATGCGGCTCACCTGGCTTCTATCGAATGCTACATTGGAGCCGTGGTGCCTCATTTCAGCAAGCATCCGGCGCTTTTTGCCTGGGTACTGCAGAATGAGCCGGGTGTGGGCGGGATTTTGCCGAAAGGCGCGTACACGGAACAAGCCTGGTCGGAATGGAAAACTTCCAACCCATTGCTACCTGACCCCAATGGCTTCATGCGGGAAGACTTCCGGGAGCCGGAGTTCATCCGGCAGCATACCACCGCTTACCTGAGCTGGATCGCGGCGGAAATTGAAAAGTATGACTCTGGCCGGCACCTGCACGTCAACAGCCACATGCTCTTTGTGACCTTGCCGGAGTATGAATTCCCGGCCTGGCGGAAGCTGCTTTCTTCCTTTGGTGCCTCTATGCATCCGAGCTGGCACTTCGGCTACTTTGAACGCGATCAGTACCCGGTGGCGATGGGCGCGAACAATGATATTGTCCGGGCCGGTGCCGGTGAGAAGCCCTTTTGGGTCACCGAATTACAAGGCGGCAACAACAGCTACAGCGGCTTTAACCCCATGACGCCAAGTGCGGAAGAAATCGAGCAGTGGCTGTGGGGTAGCCTGTTCAGCGGAGCCCAAGGCATCATCTTTTGGTGCCTGAATCCCCGGAAAGCCGGGTTGGAAGCCGGCGAGTGGAGCCTGCTGGATTTTCTGGACGAGCCAACGGACCGTATGGAAACGGCGGGAGGCATTGCGGATCGGCTGAAAAATCACCCGGATTTTGCAAAGGCGCGACCGCAAACGGCAAACATCCACGTCCTCTACAACCGGGAGTCCATGTACCTGCAGCGCGACCGGGAAGTCCGCTCAGTAGAAGTGGAACAATACTTTGAAGGCCGGTTGCCTGGAGCTACCATCAAGTCGGTTCTGGCGCACTACGAGGCATTGCTCGAGCAGGGCATCACACCTGAAATCGGCAGCATGGACGATTTTGACTGGAAAGCGAGGGGCAGGGCAGGGGCAGCGGTGATCATCCCGCATCAGATCGTAATACCACGCCGGCACTGGGAAGGGTTAAAAACCTTCGTTGCGGAAGGCGGGCAGTTGTTGTTGACGGGTTTGTCTGCTCATTTTGATGAGTATGGTCAGAATATCATGACTGGTGGTTTTCCTTTCCGGGAAGTACTGGGCGGGCAGGTGCGCGAGTTCCGGGTGATGGGTAATACTTTTTTGATGTCTGTCAATGAGAAGAAGTTGCCGGCCCACCTTTGGCAGGGCACACTGGCGGTGGACGCAGGGGCGGTACTCAGCTATGCGCAGGACAGCCTCCCTGTCGCATTGCAGCATCAATACGGCCAGGGGCGCACCCTTTGGATTCCTGCTCCAATCGGGTTGGCAGCCTGGCAACAGGATAACACACCGCTGGCTCAGCTGCTGCAAGCCTGGTTGGCAAATGGGGAATCCCCGCAGGTGCGTTTCAGGGGGCATCATCCTGGTGTCACAATGAAAACAATGGCCTCCGAGTCGGGGCTGTATACGATGCTCATCAATACAAATGACTATCCAAAACAGGTAGCGCTGGAATTTGCTGAGCTGCGGTCAGGACAAATTCTCTACGATTCTGCTGGGGCCGAATGCCGGGAGAATGGGGTGTTGTTACCACCGAATGCCTGTGTGGTATTATTTTGGGAAAAACAAAACTGATTGTATGCAACAATTTCTTCTTGTTCTGTCTCTGATTTGCCTGCTGCTTTCCCCTGCAATTGCTCAGGAACAGTTTAATCTGGAGGGGCAGGCATGGCCGGCACGATGGATCACCCATCCTACCGCTGATACAGAGGCGTTTGGGGTATACCTTTTCCGGCAGGAAATGAATGTGGAGGCTGTTCCGGAGACCTTTCCCATCCGGATCTCGGCGGACAACCGCTACAAACTTTTTGTTAATGGTCAATATGTCGGCAAAGGGCCTGCCCGGGGCGACCTTCTGAACTGGCGCTTTGAGACGTACGATCTGAGCCCTTATTTGCAGTCCGGAGTGAACGTGGTTGCTGTGCAGGTATGGAATTTTGGAAAATATAAGCCCGTCGCGCAAATCTCAAGAGGCACCGCGCTGATCATTCAGGGGGAGGACAACAAAAGCGCCGGGCTCAACACCGGTACCGGGCATTGGCGGGTGTACCGGGATACTGCTTATGCGCCCGTTGCTATTAATCGACAGCAAGTCAGGGGGTATTTTGTGGTTGGCCCAGGTGAGTTTATGAAGGTTGATGCGCACCCATGGGGCTGGAAAGCCGCTGGCTTTGAGGATAAAGGATGGCTTACTCCAAAGCCTTTGTTTTTTGGTGTACCAGAGGGAGGGACTTATGCAAACGGTGGTGTGCCTGCTTATCAGCTAGTCCCCCGCCGTATTCCAGCTATGGAAGAAAAGGTTGGTCCCCTGGGGCGTATCCGCCGGGCCAGCCTCAAGCTGCCTGATGAGGGTGTAGTATACGTGCCTGCCAATACCAAAGCAATGGTACTCATCGATCATGGCACGCTGACTACCGCTTACCCGGAGCTGAAAGTCACGAGTGGAGGAGAAGCCACCCTGCGCCTGTTTTACGCCGAAAGCCTGAACGATTCAACCCTTAACAAAGGGCACCGAGACAGTATCAACCATAAAACGCTCTTTGGTTTTCACGATGAATGGAAACTCGCGGAAGGCAAGTACGAACTGACCACCCTTTGGTGGCGGACCTTCCGCTATATCCGGGTGGAAATAGAAACGAAAGATGCGCCGGTATCCATTGATCAGGCCGAAAGCCGCTTCACCGCTTACCCCTTTGAAGAGCGGGCGGTTTTTGATAGTGATAAGGAACTGCTGTCTGATATCTGGTCCGTCAGCTGGCGTACGCAACGCCTATGCGCCGGCGAGAACTACTTCGACTGCCCGTACTACGAGCAATTACAGTACGTCGGCGACACTCGTATTCAGGCGCTGATTTCCTACTACGTCTCGGGCGATCACCGGTTATTCCGAAAAGCAGTGGCCGATTTTTATCAGTCCCGCATGCCCTTTGGGCTTACACAAAGCCGATATCCCAGCCGTGATGAACAGATTATCCCGCCCTATTCCCTGTTCTGGATTGCGATGCTGCATGACTATTGGATGCATGTAGGGGAACCGGAGTGGATTGCCAGTATGTTGCCCGCCGTAGCGGATATTCTGCAGTGGTACGAAGATAGGATGGGCGAAAACGGGCTGCCGGGCCCAATGGAATGGTGGAACTTTGCGGATTGGGTGGGTGGCTGGCCGGACGGGGTGCCTCCGGGCGCCGAATCAGGAGGTTCTGCCCTTATCGGCTTGCAGTGGGCTTACAATCTGCAACTGGCGGCTGATTTGTATGAAGAATTCGGTGAGCCGGAGCGGGCAGCAGCGTATCGCGCCCGGGCATTGGGCATCAATAAAAGCCTTCGTAATCTCTGCTGGGATAAAGACCGTCAGCTATTTGCAGATACGCCTGCCAAAACCACTTTCAGTCAGCACGTCAATACTATGGCGGTGCTCACCGATGCCCTGCCCGAGGCAGAACAACCCGCACTATTGGAGCGGCTGCTGAAGGATACCACTTTGGCACCCTGTTCCTACTACTACGCCTTTTACATCACAGAGGCGATATGGAAAACCGGGCTTGGGGACACCTACTTTGAGTATCTCGGCCCGTGGGAGGAGCAACTGGACCTCGGCCTGACCACTTTCGTGGAAGCCCCCGGTAAGACCCGCTCAGATTGTCACGCCTGGAGTGCATCGCCGGCCTACCACTTTTTGTCATTGGTGGCGGGCATCCGTCCGGCAGCGCCCGGCTTTTCCAAAGTAAACATTATGCCCCACCTGAACGGGCTAAGCGAACTCCGGGCGAACATGCCGCATCCAAATGGTACTATTGAGGTGGAATACAGCGAGGCAGATGGGCGTTTGGAAGGTAAGGTCACCCTGCCTCCCGGATTGGAAGGCACCCTAAACTGGAAAGGGCAATCGCAAACCCTGAAGAGTGGGGCCCAATCCATTAAACTCCGATGATGATGCAAAACAAAACGAGCAGTGGGCAGATGACCCGCCTCGCCCTGATTATTTCTCTGGGCGGTTTCCTCTTTGGCTTTGATGCCTCGGTAATCTCCGGAGCTATCCGGTTTCTGGTGCCGGAGTTTGGGCTGTCTGACCTGGCTTTGGGATGGGTGGTGGCGTCCCTTACTTTTACTTCCACGCTGGCCATGATGGTCGCCGGGCCATTGAGTGACCGGATAGGGCGGAAGAAGCTGCTGCTGATCATTGCTTTCATGTATGCTTTCTCAGCCCTCTTTTCCGCCATAGCTCCGACCTACGGCATATTGGTTGCTGCCCGAATGCTGGGCGGACTGGCGGTAGGCGCAAGCCTGATCATCGCCCCAATGTATATCGCAGAGCTGAGCCCTCCGGAAAAGCGCGGGCGCATGGTCTCTATCAATCAGCTGAATATTGTTATTGGATTTTCGGCGGCCTATTTCTCGAACTACTTCCTGTTGCAGGCCAGTGGCTCAGGTGCAGAATGGGTGCAAAGCATGGGCATAGATACCAACACCTGGCGCTGGATGCTGGGCGTGGAGCTATTGCCTGCACTGGCCTACTTCGGGACCCTTTTTGCGGTACCGGAGAGCCCAAGATGGCTGGTGATGCAGGGCAGAGAGGAGGAAGCCGCTGTGGTCATCGGGCAACTATCGGGCGAAGCGGAAGCCACGGCTCAAATACAAGCGATTAAGGAAAGCGTACAGGCCAAAGATGCGGGCGATCCGCTGGGGCAGAAACTACGGCGGCTGTTCCGGCCAACGCTGCGGAAGGTCCTCTGGGTGGCTGCCATCGTGGGCATTTTGCAGCAGCTGACTGGCGTGAATGCCATTTTCTTTTATGCCCCTTTCATCTTTGAGCAATCCGGTATTGGATCAGACGCGGCTTTTTCCCAAGCTATCTATGTTGGGCTGCTCAATGTGGTCTTCACCCTCATCGCGATGAGCCTGATCGATCGTATCGGGCGCAAACCTCTGCTGCTGGTGGGCTTGTTGGGCATTGCGCTCAGTATGGGGCTGGTCAGCTATGGGTTTCAGCAGGCGACTTATGAGCTGACCACAGCGGCTGTCGCCGGACTGCCGGAAAGTATTGACCGGTCTTTGCTGGCTCAGGTGACCGACGTGGCTTATGAGGATGACCTGGCTTTCAAAACTGCGCTCAAAGCAGCCTTAGGCCGTACGGTTTATGTGGCGAATGAAGCAGTCATCCTGCAATCCGCTGCCAATATCAACCCTACCTTGATTTTGACGGGTATCCTGGGCTTCGTAGCCTTCTTCGCCGTTTCCCTGGGCCCGGTCATGTGGGTGCTCTTTTCGGAGCTTTTCCCCAATTACATCCGGGCGGTAGCCGTTTCTTTTGTGGGTTTTATCAACTCCGTCGTGAGCTTTTCGGTACAGCAGTTTTTTCCGTGGGAGCTGGCGAATCTGGGCAATGCTCTGACCTTTGGCTTATTCGGTGGTTTTGCCGCAATCGGCTTTCTGCTGGTCTGGCGCTTGTTGCCGGAAACCAAATCCCGCTCATTGGAAGAACTGGAAAAAGAACTCATCACCGATGATTAAAATTGAGAACCCTGTCTTGCCGGGCTTTCAGCCTGACCCCTCCATTATCCGGGTGGGGGAGGATTACTATATGGCTACCTCAACCTTTGAATGGTTCCCGGGCGCACAAATTCATCATTCCCGGGATTTGAAGCACTGGCGGCTCATTGCCCGCCCCCTCAATCGCCTGTCTCAACTGGATATGGCCGGCAATCCGGACTCCTGCGGGGTGTGGGCGCCCTGTCTGACTTACGACAAAGGGACCTTCTACCTGGTGTACAGCAACGTGCGTTCCTTCGATGGGGTCTGGAAGGATGTCCATAACTATCTGGTCACGACTCAGGACATTACGGGCGAATGGTCAGACCCCATTTATCTCAACAGCAGCGGGTTTGATCCTTCTCTTTTCCATGCGCCTGATGGCCGGAAATGGGTAGTCAATATGCTGGCGGACCACCGGGACAACCGCTTATTCGGCGGTATTGTGCTGCAGGAGTTTGATATGGAAACCGGTAAAATGACTGGTCCGGTGCGCATGATTTTTGAAGGTGAGGGGATAAAGAATGTAGAGGGCCCGCACCTGTACTACCGCAATGGCTATTACTACCTGCTCATGGCTGCCGGCGGGACAGAGTACGACCACCGTGCGATTCTGGCCCGCTCCCGGGACATCACCGGCCCCTATGAAGCCCACCCCGGTAATCCGGTTTTGACCACCCAAGGGCACCCGGACTGGCCCCTGCAAAAAGCCGGGCACGGCGACCTGGTCGAGGCGCCGGACGGGCAGTGGTACATCGCTTTTCTGTGCGGCCGGCCTTTGTCGACACTGGGGCGCTGCACACTGGGGCGGGAAAGCAGCCTGGCTCCGGTGGAGTGGGGGGATGATGATTGGCTGTACCTTACCAACGGCATACAAATGCCAGACCCGGCATTTTCGATTCCCGGTGAAGAGGTGCCTTTTCCCCAACCGGTGGAACGCCATGATTTTGATACTACGGAGCTGCCGGAAGAATTTCAGTCCCTGCGCGTACCGGTTACTCCGGATTGGGCCAACCTGGAGGAACGCCCCGGTTTTCTGCGCCTGTACGGCCGGGAATCGCTGAGTTCTTTTCATTACCAAAGCCTGCTGGCCCGGCGTTTGCAGCACTTTGATGCCACGGCAGCTACCGCTTTGGAGTTTCAGCCAACAACCTTTCAGCAGATGGCCGGATTGGTCGCCTACTACAATACAGGTCATTTCTACTACCTCCATGTCACCTGGGATGAGCACCGGCAAAAGCGGGTACTCGATCTGATTGCCTGCGACCATTATGCGATGTCACACCCCATGAGTCAGTGTATTGATTTACAAGGTGTTGGCAGGGTAGAGATCAAGTTGCACTTCAATCGTGCCGAGCTTCAGTTTTTCTACCGGGAAGAGGCAGGGGATTGGCAAAAAGCCGGCCCGGTTTTGGACGGGAGCATTCTATCAGACGACTACATTATGGAACAGTGTGGACGTTACCGGCCGGCATTCACCGGGGCTATGGTTGGTATTTGTTGTCAGGATTTGACGGGTGCCCGTAAGCCCGCTGATTTTGACTGGTTTGAATACAAAGCGGTTTGAAAGCGATAAAGGGGGCGAAGTGTCCTGATTTTTTTAGTTTTAAGCACCTGAAAAAAAATAACTGATATGCCATCTTCTTATGCTTACCGCAATTTAGCGGTTGTACTGTTGCTCACCTTGAGCACGGCCTTTGCCGCACAAGCCCAGCTACAACCCTGGGAAGACCCCTCCGTCAACGGGATCAACCGCATGCCGGCCCGTGCAACGTCCTATTCTTACCCCGATGAAGCCACCGCACTTATGGTGGACCGTGAAGCTTCCGGGCGTTACCTCAGCCTGAATGGAAACTGGGCATTTGCCTTTGCTGAGGTGCCCGAAGCCGCTCCGAAAGATTTCCACCTGCCGGATTTTCAACTCAAAGGATGGGCGCAGATTCCGGTGCCTTCCAACTGGGAACTGCAGGGCTACGGCACGGCGATTTACACCAACATCACCTATCCCTTTGTGCCGGTAGACCCGCCATACGTTCCCGATGAGGACAACCCCACCGGCTGCTACCGCCACACCTTTGAAGTGCCTTCAGACTGGGATAATCAGCAAGTAGTGCTGCACTTTGGAGGCGTGAGCTCCGCGTACTATGTTTGGGTGAATGGGGAGATGGTCGGCTACAGCGAAGACAGCCGGGTGGCTACGGAATTTGACATAACGCCCTACGTAAAATTTGGAGAAAAGAACCTGCTGGCGGTAAAGGTACACCGCTGGTCCGATGGCAGCTATCTGGAAGATCAGGATCACTGGCGCCTGAGCGGTATTCACCGGGAGGTAATGTTGCTGGCGCAGCCTAAAACCCACATTCAGGACTTCTTCGTCAAGGCAGGTATGGATGAAGGCTACAGCTATGGCAATCTTACGGTCAAGCCCCGGCTCAACCACAGCCGATTATCCGATTTAGAAGGCTGGTCCTACGAAATTGATGTGTACGATGATTCAGGCCATCCGATGCTGGAGCAGCCTCTCAAGGCCATGGTCAGTGAGGTGATAAGGGAGGACCTCCGGGTTTACCCACGGGAAAGTACGGTGCTTTCGGCTACTGTTTTCAATATTAAGCCCTGGACAGCGGAAACGCCCAACCGTTACACCCTGGTTATTGCGCTTAAGGATGAAAATGGGCAAACCGTGGAGGCCCGAAGCAGCCGTATTGGCTTTCGGAATATCCAAATCGGGCAGGAAGGAGAACTGCTCATCAACGGGGAATCGGTGGAGTTGTACGGGGCCAATCGCCACGACCACCATCCGGTTACGGGCAAGGTGGTCTCGGTAGCGGATATGGAAGCGGACATCCGCCTGATGAAACAGCTGAACTTCAACGCCGTGCGGACTTCACACTATCCCAACGACCCCCGCTTTTACGAACTCTGCGACCGCCACGGTTTGTATGTCATTTGCGAGGCCAATCTTGAGGTCCACGGCATTGGCAGTTTGTTGACTAAAGACCCACGCTGGTCGAATGGTTTTGTGGAGCGGGCGGTGCGTATGGTGGAACGCCACAAAAACCATCCCTCCATTATTTTTTGGTCACTGGGCAATGAGTCTGGTGCCGGAGCCAATCACGCTGCGATGACCGGCTTCATACGCGAGTACGACGATACCCGCCTGGTGCACTACGAGGGTAATCACGAATTTCCGCACACCAAAGCCAGCTACGTGGACATGTACAGCCGGATGTACTGGTCTATTCCCGAGATGGTCAACCTGAGCCGTCAGTCAGATTTGAAGCTGCCCATCATGTGGTGCGAAATGGCGCACTCTATGGGCAATTCGACAGGCAATCTGTTCAAATTCCGGGATGTGATACAGGCGGAACCACAAATCGTAGGGGCATTTGTATGGGACTGGGTCGATCAGGGGCTGGTCAAGACCACCGAAACCGGCGAACGGTATTTTGCCTACGGAGGTGATTTTGGCGACACCCTGATCAATGATGAGAACTTCTGTCTGAATGGCGTCGTGGACCCCGACCGCCGGGTGAAGCCCGGTGCTAAAGAGTGGAAAAAAGTCTTCCAACCGATACGCCTGACGACTCAGGTGCCACAGGAGGGCAAGCTTACGTTGACCAACCTGTATGATTTTACCAATCTCGAAGGGTATACGCTTTCCTGGCAGCTTATGGAAAACGGGATGGCACTGCGTTCCGGATCCATGGCCCTTCCGGATTGTCCGGCGGGTGTTGCTGTGCCACTGCAATTGGGGCAAATGTCGCCGAAGGCACCAAAGCCCGGCGCCGTCTACACCCTCGACCTGAGTGTTACGCTCCCGGAAGCGCAATCCTGGGCACCGGCGGGCCATGAGATTGCCTATGCGCAATTTGTGCTGCCGGAAGTGCCGGATAACCGGAGCTTTAGTGTGCCAGAGGGCAAGCTCACGCTGGAGGAGAATGAAAAGCAAGTCAAAATATCAGGTGCCGATTTTATAGCAATCGTGGATAAAACTACCGGAGCACTTTCCGATTATAGCACCGGTAAAATCAGTTGGTTGGAAGCGCCCCTAAAGCCCAACTACTGGCGTGCCCCGACCGACAACGACCGACGGGGCTGGAAAATCTACCGCGAAGCCGCGGCCTGGAAAACGGCGGCTGAAGAAGCCAAAGTTCAGGGCGTGCGCGTACAGGAAGCGGCCGGCTACGTACAGGTGGAAGTGCAAAGCGCCATCCTGGAGGGCAAAGCCAGCCAAAAGACGGTGTACACCTTCTACGCGGACGGACAGGTCAAGGTCGATTACCATTTCAAAAAAGAAGGCGACTACCCGGAACTGCCCCGCATCGGAATGCAAATGGCGATCCCGGATGCCTATGATCAGATTGAGTTTCTCGGGCGCGGGCCGCATGAGAATTACATCGACCGGTTGTTGAGTGCCCAATTAGGGCGCTACAGCATGCCGGTGGACAGCTTTTTCGAAAGCTACATCATGCCACAGGAGTGCAGCAACCGAACCGGCGTGCATTGGATGGCGCTTTCCTCAGGGCGCGGCAGTGGATTGCTGGTGCAGGCTCAGGATAGCCTTAGTATGAGCGTCTGGCCTTACAGCATGGATGATTTGGAAGCCGCAACGCACACTCCGGAACTGCCCGAACGAGACTTCCTGACTGTCAATATTGACCATCAGCTACTGGGCGTAGGCGGGGACAATACCTGGTCAAAGGAATCTAAAGCCCACCCGGAGTTTCGCCTGAATGCTTCAGCTTACCGGTATGGTTTCGTGCTGCGCCCTTTCGGTAAAAAACAACCTCTGGGAACATGGCTAACAACGCCCGTACCAAAAACGAATTAACATGAGCACCTCCATTTTGCCCCTGTTGTTTTTCCTGATGGCCCAATCGGTCGGGCTACCCGATCCATCTGCCATGAAAGGCTGGAGTGACGAGTTTGACCGACCGGCTATTGATACTACCCTCTGGAGTTTTGAAGAAGGCTTCATCCGCAATCACGAGGGGCAGTACTACACTAACCGCCCGGAAAACGCCTACATTGAAGAGGGTTGCCTGGTGCTTGAAGCCCGCCGCGAGCCCTTCCCCAATGCCCGCCATAATCCCGATAGCGACCGGTGGCAGGAACAGTGGGGAACCGCTGAATACACCTCTGCCTCTCTGCATACAGCCGGCAAGCGCGAATTCCTCTACGGCCGCATGGAAGTCCGTGCCAAGCTGCCCGCCGGGCGTGGGGTGTGGCCGGCCATCTGGACACTGGGCAATAAAATGGGCGAGGACGTGCCCTGGCCCGACCGTGGGGAAATCGACATTATGGAATTTGTAGGATACAATCCGGGGATTATCTACGCCAACGTCCACACCGGCGCTTACAACTGGGTGGCGGGGACCAACAAGGGCGATTCCATCCGGATTGTGGATGCCTCAACGGCCTTCCATGTTTATGCCATCGACTGGACGCCGGAGCGGATTGACTTTTACGTCGATTCCACCCGTTATTTCTCCTTTGAGCGGGATGTAGAAGCCGACTTTCAGCGCTGGCCCTTTGACCGCCCGCAGGCCCTCAAGCTCAATCTGGCCATTGGTGGCAATTGGGGCGGCCGGCAGGGGATTGATACGACGATTTTCCCTCAGCGGTACTACATTGACTATGTGCGGTATACCCCGTTTAGTCCGTAAAATGGAACCAATGCCGGTTATTGCAGGCTCTGATTGGGCTCATAGGCTATGAACCCCAAGATGCGCGGCACCTGATTTTAACGATCTCAAGCTTGGTTTTTCGGGTTTAATTTTTGAATATTCTTCCAGAAAAAAATTAGGCTCTCTAATTCCTAAGCCAATGAATTTTTCAGGATGCTCTGTATTGGCAAGACTGCCACTTTGGATTTCTACTAATGATGCTAACGAAAATATTGCCTCTTCTTCGTCAGGGATCCTCGTATTTGGAATTAAATGGGATGATGTAAAAGTGGTCCCGTCAAAGAAAACTTTACCAAGCCCGGGAACTTTGTCCGGCCCTGGGAATCGGTTTTGGCTTACAATTACCCTGCTCTGTCTTACTGTTTCGGTGGGGTATACTCAAAACTGTGCTCTGCACGGTTATCTCACTGAAGCCGCTACGCAAGAACCCCTGGTAGGCGCAAGCATTTATTCCCTGAAGACTGGAAGGGGCGTAATCACGAACTATGCCGGATATTACAGCCTAAGCCTGCCTTGTAAAGCCCGGCAGCGGGTCGTTTTTCACCAAATTGGCTTTTCGCCGGATACCCTCACCTTGACGATAGCACAGGATAGTAGCTGTAACGTGGCGCTGCAAGTTTTGGAGTTAGCAACCGTGGAGGTAAATGCCCCAAGATTGCAAAGCAGGATGCCCGGCCAAATCAATATGCCGGTCAAAACTTTGGCGCGTATTCCGGTCATGCTGGGGGAGCCGGACTTGATCAAGTCTTTAATGCTGCTACCGGGTTTTGCCCCGACCACGGAAGGGACGGCAGGCCTGAGCGTGCGGGGGGGCAGCGTGGACCAAAACCTGATCACCCTTGACGGTAGCACCATCTACAACAGCGGCCATCTTTTTGGCTTTATTTCTACTTTTCACCCCGGAGTGACCAAGCAGGTGGATACGTACAAAAGTTTCTTCCCCGCCCGGTATGGCGGACGTCTATCTTCTGTCATTGATGTAACGATGAAAGATGGAGATGCCACGGCGCTGAGACGGGAAGCCAATTTAGGCCTGATCAATTCCAGCTTACTACTGGAAGGGCCGCTTGCTGAGGATAAAGGCACTTTCCTGCTTGCGGGGCGGTTCGCCCACTCAGGCGTTCTCACTTTGGCTACCCTGCCCGGCTATTTGAGCGGGCAAAATTTACTTTTTGCGGGTTTGTATGATTTCAATGCTAAAGTAACCTGGAAGCTCAAACGGGACGCTAAGCTAAGCCTTAGCGCCTTCGCAGGAGATGATTTCTGGGGCAGCCGCGCCAGGCAAAGCGGCGCATTTAATGATGCGTTGCTGAATTGGGGCAACCGGGCATTGGGGCTGCGCTACATGCGGCCACTGGGCAGCCGGTGCTTTGTAAATACGAGGGTCAGTTTCAACAGCTTTGCCAGCAATCTGAATACTTCCCTGCGCAATGAAAGTACCAATAACTTATTGGCAAGGGTGAAAACCAAAGGGGTGATCAATGAATTTGGAGCCCGCCATGAGTACAACTGGCAACTAACGCGGCACCGGATTACCCTGGGGCTCGAAGGGATTTACCAGTCCAATAATCCCATAAAGACGGAGATAACCGAAGCAGGGGAACCCGTTCAAAACTTTGATGGCGGTCCGGTCCGGTCTTTGCAGGCAGCCGCTTATGCTGAAGATACCTGGTCAGTAAGCAAAGCGATAGATTTTACGCTGGGAGCGCGCTTTAGCACGTATCTTACTACCGGTCTGTTTTTCCCGGCAGTGGAACCACGTACCGCAATTGCCTGGCAGCACAACAAGCAAACCTGGCAGCTGAGCTACAGCAGGATGGTACAGCCCCTGCACCGTGCTGGCGTACAGGGGGGCAGCAGTACGCTATTCTACGAATACTGGCTGCCAGCCACTGCTTTCACCCGCCCACAGGTAGGTTCCACTTTTGCCCTGCGGCATGCCCGGCCATGGTCAGGCGGGCAATGGAGTGTGGAAGCTTTCTGGCGCCAAATGTCCAATCAGGTAGAGCAAAGGAATAATACTACTTTACTAGGCATCGGGAGTACGCCCAATGCCTGGGTGCAGGATGTATATGCCGGCGGGAAAGGCAGGGTTTACGGTGTTGAGCTTTGGCTGGAAAAGCAGATCGGCATACTAAATGGCTGGGTCGCTTATACCTACAGCCGGAGTGAAAGGCAGTTTCCGCAAATCAATGCCGGCAACTGGTTCCCTTTTGATTTTGACCGCCCGCACGACTTGGAACTGAGCTTGCAGTACGCCTGGCGCAAAAACTGGCAGTTCACCGCAAATTTTGTGTACCAAACGGGTGTGCCCGCTAACTTCCCGGATAGTTTTGTACGTACTATTGAAAACCAGGTGCGCTTCGTTTTTACGGAGCGGAATAACGGGCGCCTGCCAGACTATCACCGCTTAGATGTAAATGCGGTCTATCATTTTACGACTAAGCGCAAGGGCCGTGACGCCAAGCTTGTATTCGGATTCTATAATATCTACGGCAGAGCTAATGCCGTATCATTGAATTTTGGTACGCAGGGCATAACCTCAAGGACATCAACTGATACGGCTTTGGAAGTTGAACGGCTTGCCATTTTTCAGTTTGTACCTGCACTTAACTATCATGTATCATGGTAAAGCCTGTTATTCCATACCTGATCTTCGCTTTAGCGGGGTTGTTGTTTAGCTGCGAAGTGATAGAGCCCGACATAACACTGGATTATCCGGGCGATCAGATCGTGCTGAATGGTTTTATTGCCAGAGATAGGATTGAAGTCTTTGTGGGGCGTTCACAAGACCCCAACGGAGTGCTTTCGTATTACGGAAGTGATACGTTGCATGAAGCGACAGTGGAAATAGTGGATGCCGCTGATAGTGTCTGGTATCAGGTTCCTTACGTGGATGAAGGCAACTATGTGCTTGAGCTTTCCTCTCCACTGCCATTAGACACTGAGTTCCGTTTAGTCGCAAATGCAGCGGGGTTTCCCGAGGCGCGTTCTGAACTGATGGCTATTCCCAATTTGCAAATTGATATTGCAGCGGATTTGACAACAGTTGAAGAAGTTGATGAGGTGTTTCAGCAAGAAACCGCATATTTAACAGTAACCCTGGCAGATAAGAGTACTTCAGCTGAATTTTTCCATTTCTTCTCTACAAATCGTTATCGAATACCATTTGACCCACATATACCTTTTTCGGACAGCCCTGCTGATTTAGATTTTTTAGTTTCTATCGATACCGAGGAATCGCTCGATCAACAATGCGGTGTACAGTTTTTAGATGGTGGCTTCATCTTGCCAGACTTGTGCTTTGCCAATGAAAGCTTCTCCTTCCCCATGATTATCTTAGTTCCGGAAGCAGAAGCAGGTTGGGATAGTATTGGTTTTACCATTGCGGCGACCCATGAGTCTTTGTATGAAAGTGCCCGTACCTTAGACCAACCGGCAGATGCTTTAAATAAATTGCTGTTCCGGCCGCAGTTGTACTTCTCGAATGTGGAAGGAGGCTACGGCGTAGTGGCAACGAGGCATGAGCAGTTAGTATGGGTGAAGCGATGAAGAGTAAGCAGAGCGGGAGTGTGTCAATCTATGAATAAAATCCGGCAGGTTCAAGTTGTCAAATATTAAACGGGATGCAGCCGCCGACTTTCAGCGCTGGCCCTTTGACCGCCCGCAGGCCCTCAAGCTCAATCTGGCCATTGGTGGCAATTGGGGCGGCCGGCAGGGGATTGATACGACGATTTTCCCTCAGCGGTACTACATTGACTATGTGCGGTATACCCCGTTTAGTCCGTAAAATGGAACCAATCCAGATGGATACGGGCTTCCGCTTCGCCCTTAACGACCAGGTATAGACTTCTTGTGCCATTGGTGGCCTGAATATCTGTGGAGATGGTCTGCCAACCGCTGCTCAATTGCTTTTGATGTATTTGACCTATCATGGGGCCGGTGGGGCTGCCGATTCTAACCTCCAGCGAAGCAGGGCTGCCCTGTGCATTCAGCCTCGCCAAGAAGCGGGTGCGGGTGGGATCAAATGCCATATTGGGAAAATGCACCCAGTCTCCGGGACGGAGTTGCTCCAGGACAAAGCCGTTTGTGCGGTCTCCCGATTTTTGGGCTGTCCCGGATACTTCGTAGTACCATTCCGCTTCAATGCGTTCCCAATCCGCCTGATATCTGGCCACTCCATGGCTGAAATGCTGATCGAGAAAATCAGTGTCCGTTACGATTCGCCCGTCGTCATCAAAGTGGCAATAGGTAATGATGGATTCCCGATATTTGAAGCCCGGCCGGATGTAGTAGCACCAGATGTGGTAAAACTGGCCTTTCCACCAAAAGAAGCTGCCGTGGGCGTAGGGGCTCAATCCGTGGCCTTCACCCACAGCTCCCTGACAAGTGTACGGGCCATATACATCGGTGGCTGTGGCGTAGTCCCGGCCCCAGCTCAGATAATAAAGGCTGTCGTATTTAAAGATGAAGTTTTTGTCCATCCACTCTGGTGCGCGTTCCCATTCTTCGCCTTCAATTTTAATCGGTTTTGGCTCTTCCGCCAGGGAGGTCATATCCTCGTTAAGCGGTGCGATATGGTAACCGCCCTTTTCTTTGGCGCCATAAACGATGTAAGGGGTTTGGGCCGGATTATCGTCGATGAGGATGGTGGGATCGTGCATATCCGTAAGGGGATGCCCCAGTGCGTCCTTGTAGGGGCCATCGGGGCGGGCACTACTCATTACCCCAATGGTTCTGGACCGCTCCGAAAAGTAGAAATAGTATTGCCCGTTCCGGGTGGCTGCATCACCTGCCCAACATTCATGGCTATGGTCATCCATGTAGTTGTCTGCCGGGCTAATGATGTCTTTCAATTGCCAATGGACGAGATCGGTGGAGGAATAAACCCGCCAGTCTTTCATGATCCAGGTCTTGTCTGTGCGGCTGCTGTCATGCCCGGTGAAAAGGTAAAGCGTATCGTTAAAAACCCTAACATGTGGGTCGGACATTCCAATGTTGGGGATGATTGGGTTTTGAGCCAGCAGATTAAGGCTAAGACTTAGCACAAAGAGTGTCAATATCTGAGAAGAAATTGTCCGTATCATTTTTTAAGAATTGGAACCATTAGGCCGAGCTACTCTGCCCGCCAGGTAAATTCATTCACCACCACATTATCAATATTGATGATGCGGTAAGTGACCTCAGGAATATCTCCGGTAGTATCAAAAAGGAGCTGTCCAAAGGAGCACTTTTCGTTGTAGCCGTATTCGCTGCCCGGCATGATTTTGTGCGTATGCATATTGGTCAGCTTAGAGCTCTCAAATTCATACAGCGGATAATCATTCGGCCGGTCGATCTTCCAAATATCGGAGCGGTGGCGGTCAGCAGAAAGGAGAAAAACGCCCTTGATGTTGTTTTCCGTCAGGAAGTCAAAAATCTCGTTACGTTCCGCTTTGTAACCACCCCAGGTGTCGATGCGGCCTTCCAATGCAGGCTTGGCATCAAAGGCCCAGGGTACAGATGAGATCAGGACCTTTACCTTAGCATCAGATTCCAGGAGGACGGATTTCAGCCAGGCTTTCTGCGCCTCGCCCAGCATGCTTAGCGGTTCTTCGTGCACCGCGCCCACCTCGCTGGGTTGGCGGTAGTAGCGGCAGTCCAGGAAGAAGAAGTCCACATCGGCGATTGAATGCTTAAAGAACACGCCAGGCTTGCCCGTTTCATCTCCGTAGCCGGGGTCTACCCACTGCCGCTTGAAGAGGGAGAGTACCGGCCGTTTCCAGGCTGGGGAATCAGGATCGGGCGTACCGTACTCGTCGTTGTCTCCAAAGTCATGGTCATCCCAAATGGCATAGGTAGGGGTTTGGGCTACCAGCTTTCTCCAGTGGGGTTCCGACTGCCGGCGGTGGTAACAGTACTGCTGTAAATAGGGCTGCTCCGGGTAGTCGATGTACACATTATCGCCCAGCATGAAAAGCGCATCGGGGCGGTGCGACTGAATGGTGCTCCACATGTAATGCTGCCAGGGGATGTACGCGGCTCCACCTCCGAAAACCACAGAAAATTGCCCCGGTTTTCCAGCCTTAGGGTGGGTGGTAAACTGATAGGTGCCTTCGGTGGGTTGTCCATTTACGGAGAGCCGGTAGAAATAGCTCAGCCCGGGCTTCAACCCGTTGACGGTCAGCTCAGCCGTGTGCCCGTCTGCGGATTGGGTCCGCCCGGTAGCCGATTTGACTTTCCGGAAGGATTTGTCCCGGCTCACTTCCACCTGCACTTTCCGGGGCTGGTCTGTCCGGCACCAAAACGTAGCACTATTGCCGGTGACTTTACCGACCATGGGCCCGTGTACCAGTGGCGTGGGGTACTTTTTGGCCAGAGCCTTAAAGCCCGGTAGCTCCACCAGAGGTTGCATCAACTTCGAAGGCCCAGCCAGATAGCGGCCGAACGGCATTTCCTTTTCCAGAGAAGCTTTGACATAGCCCAGTGACTTTTCGGTCTCACCGATGTAAGCGTAGGCCAGGGCCCTGACAAAGTCGGCTTCCACATCGCCCTCCCGGGCATCTGCCAGCGGTAAAACCTTCTCTGGTTCTCCTTCGTAGATATGCCGGAGGTAGGTGGTAATGGCTTTGCGGTTGTACCAGTCTTCGGCATCACGGCAGAAGTACTCGCCCCCGCGGGGGACTAATTCCTGGGCTTGCAGGGTGATCGTGGTACAAAATAAGAAGCAGAAGGGTAAAAGTAACAAGCGCATTTCCCGAAATTATTGAATGATGATTTTCTGTATTTGCTGTGGTCTGTAGGCAGCCCGCAGGTAGTAAATGCCGGGTGGCAAATGCCCGATGTCTATTCGTTGCACCGGTTGCTGTAGTTGCACCTGGTGTATCACCTGCCCAAAATTATTGAATAACTGCAAAGGTACAGCAGCTGTACCAGGATGGGGCTGCTCTACGTAAAGTACGGAAGCTGCCGGATTTGGAAAAACCTTCAGAGGCAGAGACTGATCGGGCGAATGGACAGCCACAGGCTCGCCCTCATACCGGTGATGCACTTTCAAATTGGCCAGGTAGGCTTGGTCCACCCCCCGGAAATAGAGGCGAAGCGCTTCAACCTGTTCAAACCAGTGGTACAAGGCAGGCGGTTCATTAATATTTGTGCCATGCGCTTCGTTTAGTTGTTCGACGATGAGCCCCTCAAACTGATCCGAACGGGGTGTTTCCATAAACATCACCAGCTCATTATCGCTTTCGGGCGCCAGCGCATCTCTCTGGTAGAAGGACAGGCGGTTGGGGGCAATGACCCAGGTATAGTGCTTCCAGTGGGTAGTGGAGGCCAGCGCCACGCCTTCATTCTTTTGGGTGGGGCTCAGAGGATAAGGATCGCCCTGCCCGGGCGTGCCCCCGCCGGCCTCGCTGGAAAAACCAGGCAGCCAGTACCCAAAAGCCTGCTCTATTTCCCCCTCCAAATCTTCACCGCCACCGTAGAGCATCAGTCCGCCAGACTGGAAAGCGCCGGTGTTCTCGGTATTGCGGAGGCGCATATTGTAGGCCGGCCGTCCAAAGGGGGCTTCCGCCGATAGGTCATCAATGGCGCCAAACGGAATACCGTTTTCGGGATAATCATGCAAAAGCGTCACCACTATCCGCCCGGACTCACCCCAGCCGGGGCTGTTCAGTGCATCCCAAAGGGCATCAAATTCCACAATCAGGGTGTCTGCTTCCCGGGAGATGGGTGTGGGAAACCGAAAATCCACCGCCTGCGATGCCCGGATGGTATTGGGTTGATACCCGGCATATTCCATGGCTTTGGGCGTCATGTGTATGGCCTGGTAGATCAGCCCCCGGCTATCTTCAATGGAATCGTACTGAAAGCCGCTTTCCACTTCGGTATTGTCGCCCCAGATCAGGAGGCGGGAAAGATCGGTGAAGGCGGAGGTGTCGGAGAAGTTTTCTTCGATTAGGAGGGTGTCTTGGAAGGTTTGCGCCCGGGCAGGGAGGGCACAAGTAAGCCCGAGTAATAGGTATAAGATGTTTCGCATGGTGAAAAGGCTTTGATGTTAGGTAGCCTTATTTTAGGCATTGTAATGTACCTTGTTATCAGTTGGCCTTTTTCGTGCCCCTCCCGTATCATTCCAGCTACTGCTCAATCACCTCACAATCCTCCAGGTCGTAATAGGGCTGTTGACCATCTGAAGACTTGGCTAGCGGAGTGTTAAGTATAGCGTTTTTCAGCCCGCGGCCATATAGTACCTTAAGTTCCGCCTGCCGGGCTTCGGTCCGGGTAGGGTAGAAGGCTTTCAGGGTGCCGTTGGCGATCTTTTTAGGGAACTGCCAGTCCGCCGGGACTTCCTCCGTTTCCGGCCAGTTGATCATGACGTTGTCCAGTACGAAGTTGTGGATGTTTTCGGTGACAATTGCCGCTTTGGCAACTTTGGCAGCACGCTTGACGGGTGCAAATTGCGAACTTGTGACTTCATCCACATGCGGTACCGGGTCTTCAATCCAGGGGTAAGTGAGGTTGACGTTACGGAGGGTCAGGTTTTCAATGGCGTAGCCGTCGCCGGCGGTCATGAGGATGCGCCCTCCGGTTTTGGCGTGGAAATTGGTAATCGTCACATTGCGCAGGCGGGGTTTGCGGCCTTCATAGTCGTACTGCTTCTTTTCCTGATGCATCCAGTCTCCATTGCGGCCACCTGCTCCGGGCTCCGGCAGGTAAAGGCTCAGGTGGATGGGGCGGTTGTAGAGCAGCGGGGCCCGGGAGTCGGTGATGATGTTGTCGACTACGATGTCCTCCACAGTCCCGGCGCTTTCGGCGTAAATGGCGAAGGCACGGGAGGAGCCATAGATCACGCTGTTGCTAAAGGTTACCTGCTTAATATCCCGGAAGGTTTCGTTTCCAATCTTTAGGGCAGCGCAGGAGCACTCGATAACGCAGTTGGTGACGGTGACGCGCTTGCAGTCGCGGGTATCCACCATGGTTTTCAGGCAGATGGCATCGTCGCAGGTTTTGATGATGCAGTCGCTAATGGTCACATCGTGGCAGCCGGAGATGTCAATGCCGTCCCCGTTCGGTGCAAACAGGTCATTGATGATTTTAACCCCCTGCACCTGTATGCGGTCGCTGTCGTACAAATGCAGGGTCCAGCCGCCTCCGGTGAGCAGCAGCACATCCTTGATCCGCACATCCTGGCAATCCTGTATTTCCACCATCGGGCTGATCTTCAGAGGCTTGGCCATTTTCCACTGCGGGTCTTCTGCCGGGTCGAAGTCTTCCCAAAAAGCGGGCCCGTTGCCATCAATGGTGCCGCCGCCAATGATGGCGATATTGCGGGCATCCTTCCCCACAATAAGGTGGCGGGGCTGCCGGTCTTTGTTGTGCCCCCAGGTCATGACTGCATAGTCTTCGATATCGGGGGAGCCAAGTATCTTTGCCCCGGACTGAACGTCCAGGGTGGTGTTGTCCTTCAGGAAAATCGTACCGCTGAGGTACACCCCCGGTGGAATTGTCACCGTGCCGCCGCCCTGAGCAGCAGCAGCGTCAATGGCGCTTTGAATGGCGGTGGTATTCAAGGTAGCACTGTCTCCACGGGCACCAAAGTCCTTTATATTCAGATAACCGCTATAGTGCTGGGCAAAACTGAGCGTAGACAGCAAAAGGCTGAAAGCCAGAAAAGTAAGTCTTGTCATTAATCTTGGTTTTGAATGCGTTCGAGTTCAGCGGCCATGGCTTGTACTTTGTCGGGATAAGTGGCAGCAAGGTTGTTTTGCTCCCCGGGGTCTTCCGACAGGTTGTACAACTGCGGCTCCGTAGAGATGCCACCTTCAATGTCCTTGATGCCCTTAATCCAGGGGAATTCTTTCTCGGTGGGGACGATGTATTTCCACTGCCCCTGCCTAAGCCCAAGGGTGAAGGCTTCTTCCAGCATCACCGACCGCCCTTCATCAGATTGCCCTGAGAGTGCGGGCCACAGGGCTTTGCTGTCTTTAGCCTCGGCTTCCTGCAGTTCATGCCCCAGCAGCTCCGCAATGGAGGCATAAAGGTCTACCTGATTCCAAAGGGCCGTACTGCGCCCGGGCGTGATTTTACCTGGCCAGCGCAAGATTGTCGGCACCCGGTTGCCACCTTCGTAGATGCTGTACTTGCCGCCCCTGTATGGGCCGGCGGGCTGATGATCGCCCAGCTTTTCCACGGCCTGGTCTGTGTAGCCGTCATCCAGCACAGGACCATTATCACTGCTGAAAAAAACCAGCGTATTTTCGGCTATGCCAAGGGAGTCCAGCGCTTTCATCAACTGCCCTGTTACCCAGTCCATTTGCAGGATGGCATCGCCTCTGGGGCCCATCTTGCTTTTGCCTTCAAACCGGGGGTGGACAATGCGGGGCACATGGATGTCGTGAAAGGCATAATACAAAAAGAAGGGCTGGCCTTTCTCCTGAGCCATAAACTGTATCGCTTTTTCCGGAAAGGAATAGGGAAAGTCCTCATCACGGAAGTGCGCCGCTTCTCCACCTGCCATAAAACCAATGCGGCTCACGCCATTAATGATGGTACCACTATGTTGCGTATCGGCCGGCATTTTCAATAATTCAGGATGGCTGAGCCCGGTGGGCGTGTCATAGGGGCTACCTCCTGACGGATCATCTGTAAAGCTGACTTGCAGCGGGTCGGCGGGGTCAAGGTTGATGACTTCGTGCTGTTCAACATAAACGCTCGGTACCCGATCACCGGTAGACGGCAGCAGGAAACAATAATCGAAGCCAATCTCCAACGGTCCGGGTTTGATCTCCTCATTCCAGTCCAGGTCGCCATCGCCCAGCCCAAGGTGCCATTTACCAACCACGCCGGTACGGTAGCCCTCTTCCTTCAGCATGGCAGGCAGGGTAGGTGTCCCCGGCCGGATCATCAATGGAGCATCCCCCGGCAATACCGCAGCTTTTTGCCGAAAGGCATAGTTGCCCGTAAGCAATGCATAGCGGGAAGGGGAGCAGGTCGCTGCCGCACAGTGGGCATCGGTAAACAACCGTCCTTCGGACGCCAGGCGGTCGATATTCGGGGTTTGAATGTCGGTAGCGCCGTAGCAGCTCAGGTCGCCGTAGCCCAGGTCATCGACATAGATGAAAAGGATATTGGGTTGGGCATTAGCGGTTGGCTCTTCAGGCGCTGCACCAGAACTGCAACTTAGGCATAAGGATAGCAGGAAAAGACTACACAGCAAGGTCGGTTTTAACATCGGTGAATGCTTTGGGAAAAGGAATCGTGCGAAAGAGGGGTGTAACCGGCTCGTTGGCATGCAGGCCCACTGGTACAGCAAAAATATTTTTAAAAAAGTTAGTGTAAAGATTACACCTAGCAGGTACCGATAACCTGCTGTTGGATAGTAAGTTGTTGCCCGGTTTCCTAATCTGGCTGTACAATAATTCATAAATTGAGCCATCAAATCCTGCCCATAAAGTTGGGAATTGTACAGATTTGCTTATTTTAATTTCCAAAATCAAAACAATCAGATTCAATGAAAAAACCAGGAAAAAAAGGATCAAAGGGACTGGATCGCCGGACTTTTATCCGTCAGGCTGGTGTTGCTGCAGCTGGTATGACTATCGTGCCCAGCACCGTAGTTTCCGGACTGGGACATGTGATGCCAAGTGACAAATTAAACATTGCAGGTGTTGGTGTAGGCGGCATGGGCCGTTCTAACCTTCGCAATATGAATTCTCAAAATATTGTAGCGCTTTGTGATGTAGACTGGAAGTATGCTGCCAAATGCTTTAACGATTATCCAAATGCTGCGGTGTACAAAGACTACCGCCGCATGATGGACGATATGGGCGATGAAATCGACGCCGTAGTGGTAGGTACGCCTGACCATACGCACTACGTAGTAACCGCCGATGCTATGCGTGCCGGCAAGCACGTCTACGTACAGAAACCACTGACCCACTCGGTCTACGAATCCCGTATGCTGGCTAAGCTGGCAAAAGAAACCGGCGTAGCCACACAGATGGGTAATCAGGGCAACTCCGGAGAAGGTATCCGTCAGGTTTGCGAGTGGATTTGGAATGGTGAAATCGGTGAGGTGAAGGAAGTCCACGCCTGGACTAACCGCCCGATCTGGCCACAGGGGCTGGAGCGGCCGACTGAAACGCCTTCTGTACCACCTACTCTGGACTGGGACCTTTTCATCGGCCCGGCTAAATGGCGCCCTTACCACCCGGCTTATACGCCATGGAACTGGCGTGCGTGGTGGGACTTCGGTACCGGTGCACTGGGTGATATGGGATGCCACATCATTGACCCGGTATTCAAAGCGCTGAACCTTGGGCAGCCTACTGCTTTCGAGGGTAGTTCTTCACAGGTTAATACGGAGAGTGCACCGATTGCTGAAAAGGTAACGTACTACTTCCCTGAGCGCAAGAAGATGGGCAAAGTTAACATGCCAGCCGTTGAGTTTACCTGGTATGATGGGGGCTTGTTGCCTGATCGACCTAAGGGTATTCCTGAGGGTAAAATCCTTGGTGACGGTGGCGGTGGTGCTATGTTCGTAGGCTCCAAGGGCACACTCATTTGCAGTACTTACGCCCGTGATCCCTACATCGTAGGCCGGGAGAACGACCCTCCTAAGGCAACCAACGAGCTGCGCCGCGTAGAAACCAGCCACGAAATGGACTGGGTGCGCGCCTGCAAGGAAGACAAGAGCAGCCGTACGGAAGCTTCTTCTCACTTTGGCTACTCCGCTCCATTGAATGAGGTGGTGGTAATGGGTAACCTGGCGATCCGCCTGCAGGACCTCAAGCGTAAGCTGGAGTGGGATGGTGCGAATATGAAGATTACCAATATTGCTGATGACGAAGAAATCCGGGTGGTTTCTTCTGATAAGTTTACGGTAGTGGATGGCGACCCGCGCTTCGACACGCAGTACGCAACCATCAATGCGAAGCAGGCGATGGAAGAGTACATCAAGCGTCCGTACCGCAAAGGTTGGAACTATTAAGCATCAACGAAAAACAAAACTTCGATTATGAAATTCAAAATTCTTTTGTTCGCTGCTTTGGTGTTTGCCCTGGCTTCCTGTCAGAGCGGTGCCCCGGAAGCTACCGAAGGGGAAACCACAGAAGCTGAGGCTACTGATGGAGCCACAGAGGCTGAAGCTCCGGCAGCGATGAATACGCTTTCCGAGAAGGAAAAAGCCGATGGCTGGATGCTCTTGTTTGACGGCGAAAGCACCGATCAGTGGAAAGGTTACTGTAAAGAGGGTTTCCCGGAAAAAGGCTGGGAAGTCGTGGACGGCACCTTAATGTGCAAAGCTTCCGGTCAGGGCGAAGCTGGTGGTGGTGGCGACATCATCACTAAGGAGGCCTTTGGCAACTTTGAACTGAAACTGGAGTGGAAAATTTCCGAAGGTGGCAACAGCGGAATCTTCTATCTGGCCCGCGAAAAATGTGGCGAAGATGGGCAGGCGATCTGGAAATCCTCTCCTGAAATGCAAATCCTCGATAATGAGAAGCACCCTGATGCCCGTCTTGGCAAAGATGGCAACCGGCAGGCTGGCTCTCTCTACGACCTGATCCCGGCGAAGCCGCAAAATGCGGTACCAGCTAATAGTGGTTGGAACGAGGTGACCATTCTTTCCTACGATGGCACCATCGTACATACCCAAAATGGTGAGAATGTGGTAGAGTACCACCTCTGGACAGACGACTGGAAAGAGATGGTGGCCAACAGTAAGTTCAAGGATTATCAGGACTTCATTGACGTCGCTAAGGAAGGGCATATTGGCCTTCAGGACCACGGCAATGATGTTTGGTTCCGGAATATTAAGATCAAGAAGCTGTAAATCAGGCAGTGCTCTTGATTAAGTTTAAACCGGCTGTGGGCATTGGGCTTGCAGCCGGTTTTTTGTATAAATGCACTTAATTACCCTTTTATACTACGATATGTTTACCGCGCTAACACTAGCGGTATGGTTTAGACCGTACCTGAAGGAATGGTTTTTCATTTGATTTGAAAGTTATCTCCGAAAAACCTCAGGCATTATTGACATGCCCTTAGAATGACAAGTAGTAGAATTGAACCAGAGCCTAAATTGAGGTTATCATTTAATACTTGATCAATCGTACTGTCAAATGTCCTGTAAATGAAAAAAATAATCATCATAGCCATAGCACTTCTGGCAGGGTGTACCCGTAGCGACCAGGATTCTAAATACTTAAGATGGGTTGGCGACGCTGAGCCCGACCCTGAAATAGATGCCAGCGATTTCCAGTTGTGTGGCAGTGAGAAAATGGTTCAGCAGTACTTCCATTTCGGGCAGGGGCTTCAGTATGAAGGGGAGAAGACAGCGCTGCGCAAACGATTTGAAGAAGCGTACCGGCCAGTAGAAACAGCTCAAAGTGGTTGGATAAGAATCCGTTTTATTGTCAACTGCCAGGGACAGGCTGGAAGATTTAGAATGATAGGCTCCGATTTAGACTATCAGGAACAAATTTTTGATGAACGGATCACCGAACAGTTATTAAAGATTACCCAATCATTGGATGGTTGGGCCGTGCTCTCAAAAGGTGGTAAGCCCCGGGATTATTACCAATACCTAATCTTTAAGATCAACAACGGAGACTTAACTGATATTTTGCCATGAGAATGCTTCTGATTTTTGTTTTAGCCGTCATGTCCTCTTGTTTAGCTGCTCAGCCCAACTGTAATGTCTATATGTACAACGGAGACGAGTTGAAATATAAGGCTTGTAGAGCATTGGAAAAAACAAGAGGGCATTATCAGTTCAGCAGAGCGTACCAGGAAGCATTGGATGAGGTTCTGGCGATCGACTCTACCTTTGCTTACGCATACAGGGTTAAATCCACCGCATATCTGAAGAGCGGTGATTTTATCACCTGGAAAAAGCTAATGGACAAAGCCGTGAAGTACGATCCGGAGGAAGAACTATTCTACCGGGCGTCGTGCCGCTATCAGTTTTTTAGAGATTATGCGGGAGCAATAGAAGATATTGAACTATTAGATAGCTTGGTTGACTACGACATTGGTTATTCCCAAAATGGGGATTATCACCTCAATATTATCAAAGCTTTGTCCTATAAGGCTATAGGGAAACTGAATGAGTCCTTACAGCTATTCGAGCGACAACTAAGTGATAGCACGCATAGCGTTGGTATTTACGATTATTTGCATTTGGGGGTTCTTTACCTGGAAATGGGGAAATTTTCATTGGCTCTGCGTGCTTTAAAGCAGCAGGCATTAGAAAATGATATCGCGGAAAACAGGTACTATATGGCTTTAGTTTATAAGGCACTGAGGGACGAAAAGAGGTATATGGAAAACATAAAACTTGCAAAAGAAAAATACGAAAATGGAGTAAAAATGTTTGACCCCTACGTTGAAAAAATGGATCAAATATTTCTAACCGACATCATAGATGCTATGAAAACCGAGGGCTTTTGAAAAGGTTAATGCCTTTAAGTTGGCTGGATTTCAGATTATATCGTGCTATTCCATCTAATTTCCTTTTGAAGTAAATGCTTTGATCACCTGCCGGCCGACCTGATCACCTACTTCCAGCCCCACCTCATTGTCGGTGCGGAAATGCACGCCTCCCTCAAAGCGGGATTCAGAGCACTCTTTTGCCAGTGTTTTAAACAAGGCTTTGTCTCCGGGGAACAGGAACGAGAGCACTCTGGCTATGGACCCGGCAACGGTCGTATGCCCGGCAGGATAGCCCGGGAAGTTCGGCGTGTCAATCAGAATAGGTTTAAAGGAAGGGTCGTACTGAAACGGGCGGATGCCCCAGTAGTGGTATTTCCCATCCCATGCCGCGATGATGGCATCAAAGCGTGCGGAGTGGAAAACGGCATTTGCAAAGGCAGCTGCTAATGGGTTAAGGTCGTATTCCAAAATCTTACGTTCGACCAATAGGTCCCATACCGGTTCACTTTTCCACTTCCAAGCTATAGTGCTGCTTTGATGGGCAGCGTTAAATTGCCGGAGCTCCTCCATATCTGCAGTCCAGTCGGTGGGCGGTGGGCCGGGCCGGAACTGATCGGCTTGCTTCAGGGTGAGCGGCTTCCATTGCCTTTTCATCGGGTCCCAGGGGCTGGGGTTGCCTGACCACAGGCTATCCGCCTGAGGCACCTGCCCTTCCCACCTGCGGTCTGTGCGATCGGTTTTCGCATATTCGATGTACTGTTGGGCTATATTCCGGCCAATTTCCAATCCTTTTTCAATATCGGAGGGGAATACCAGCCCTGTAGCCAGGCGGGCAGACTTGAAGGCAATGAGATGACTGTCCAGCATCGCCTGCTGCTCCGGAAAGTAATATCCGATAACCTGATGCGCCGCACCGGCTGCTGCACTCCATTCACAAAGGGAGGAGGAATACTCTGGTTCCGCCCCAAGCTTTTTCACCCTTTGGTCGTAATGGTAGGCTGCTTTCCGGAAATGTGCCTGTTTGTGTTCCCAAACTTCCACCGTAGCGTCATAGACCGCAAGGTGTAGAATGGCCACCCGGCCTCCATTTTTATGTCCTTTATGGTTCCGGCTCGCCTGCATAAGTAATTGGTGCCAGCGGTATGCGGGATAGGCGTTGTTCCAGTACCGTACAGCCCATAAACTCTCCGCTTCCATCTGTTGCTGGGCTGCTGTGATATCTGGGATTTCATCCCGTAGTACTTCTTCACTGATTGGAAGAACAGGTTCGTCCAGTTCAAACTTGAAGGGCATGAATTCGGAGGCAGTCATTTGCCCGTACCCTGGGGATGGAGCTATCAGTATGATTATCAGGCAAAATGTGGGTGCGAATAGTAGGGCAGAGTAATGAGCAGATGTGTACATGAATCGTTTATTTTTTTGAGAAAGGGGATACTTCATATTAACCAATACTGGGTGGAATGGCTTAAAATTCTTTTGGGAATTTTGGATATTTAGGATTGGAAATAGGGGGTGTGGTGACCACGGAATACTCGGAAAACACGGAAATAGGGGGTGGGGTGACCACGGAATACTCGGGAAACACGGAAATGGGGGGGTAACCACAGAATACACAGAATACACGGAAATTAGGGAGCTTTAAAAATATAGAATATGGACAATCACGAAGGATTATTATACAAGGAAGAAAGTTACCGGATTCGGGGTGCTGTGTTTGAGGTGTACAGGGAAATGGGTGCTGGTTTTTTGGAAGCGGTTTATCAAGAGTGCCTGGAAACGGAATTGCGTAGTCAGCAAATCCCCTTTATTGCACAGCCTGCCCTTGATCTTTTTTATAAGCAGGAAAAGCTAGATACTACTTACAGGCCAGACTTGATTTGTTACGGCAAGATTATCGTAGAGCTGAAAGCGGTAAAAGAAATCGCGGATGAGCATCGGGCCCAGTTACATAACTATTTAAAGGCTACTGGTTTTCGGCTAGGGTTTTTGGTGAATTTTGGACATTACCCCAAAGCGACAATAGAAAGAATTATCAAATAGCCTACTGCCACCATAGCTAAAGCCTTCCGTGTATTCTGTGTCTTCTGTGGTAGAAAAAACAACTCCATGCCTTCCGTGTCATCCGAGTATTCTGTGGTAAAAAGAAAACTCCATGCCTTCCGTGTATTCCGCGTCTTCCGTGGTAAAAAAGAAACTTACCAACCTACAGCATCCCCATCACCTCTACCGCCGCCAGCAGAAAAGCACCCAGCCCAAAAGGCTCCGTATGATCAGGGTCAATTTGTTCGGGTGCGTGGCCTACACGTTGTACGCTGCCGAGGCTGCCATCCGGACGGATATGCTGCAGCAAGCCTTCCCATGCCCGCTCCATGACCGGACGGTAGGTCGCCTCATCCAGATAACCATTGCGGATGCCATTGGCCAGGGCGTAACAGAACAGGGCTGTACCGCTTGTCTCCGGCAAGGGGTAGTTTTGGGTATCGGACAGACTGACCCGCCAGAGCCCGTCTTTGCCCTGCAAGGGGGCAATACTGGCTGCCATCTGTTGGAGTAATTCGATGTAGTACGACCGCCTCGGGTCACTTTCCGGCAGATGCTTCAAAACCCGGACAATGCCGCCCATTACCCAGCCATTACCGCGCGACCAGAATACCTTACCGCCATCTTTGCCGTGGGTTTCAGGTTTATCGGGGGCGTAGACGTATTTAGCATCCCGGAAAAAGAGACCGGTGGCGGGATCTTGCAGTGCCTTTGTGGCTTGTACCCATTTTTCGTGCATGAAATCGAGATATTTAGGATCACCGGTGATTTCGGTAGCTAAAGCGAAAGTTGGTGGCGCCATGAAGAGCGCATCACACCACCACCATTCGGTACGCTCTTCGTAAGGGAGGCGCATAAAGCGGTCGAGCTCCGTCAGGCTGGGTTCCAGGTAGGCTTTGTTTCCGGTTTCCTGATACATTTCCAGCCAGGTGTGGGCAGCAAGGTGATTGTTGGCAATGTCAGGGTCGTACTTTAGCGGGGTGAACCGCTCCCGCTTGCCCCAGTCAGCCATGTGTTTGAAAAAAGGAGCATGTCCCGTTTTTTCATAAAGTTTCCAAAGCCCGGTATAAAAGGTGGCCGCATTCCAGTAAGCGTTTTTTGTCCAGGCGCCTTCCATGACCGGGACGTAATTGAGCTTTGGGTAAATCTCCCGCAGGTGGTAGTCCACCATATTCCAGCAAATGGCCTGAATATCTTCCGGAGCATAAGGGGACACTTGTGTTAGTGAGGGCGGTACCTGCACCTTTCCCCATTCGGAGGGCGCTGATCCCATGATAAGCTCCAGTGTGCCGCCCTGCATCAGCTCCCGGTGGCGAAACCACGCCCGGTCGATCGGGATACCATTCAGTTTAGCCCATTGTACATAAATGTTTTCAGCAGACCGGCGGTGTGCCACCACGCTAAAGGTCTTTCCATTTTCCAATCGGATACGGCTACGGTCAAACAGCGGGCTGCCGATGAGGTAAACATCCTGCCCGGCAACGGGGAAGAAGCCCATGCTGCTGAAGACGTACCAGGAAGAGATCGCACCGGAGTCGTCCTGTCCGGGAAGACCGTTATGCCCGGCAGCGTACTTTCTTCTCATTAGATGCTGAACGGCTTCAGCGGTTTTATCCGGCCTACCCGCATAAATGTACTGATAGGGCAACAGGAAGAGCGGTTCATTACCGAGGTCAAACCCGGGGTCCAACAGCAAGCGGTCCAGGTACTTGATATAGGCTTCCGGGCTCCCGTGCCGTTGGATAAGCCCCCGCATATCGTGGGGTACATAGCTGCTGTAGGCAAGGGGCGTAGCTTCGTAAAAGTAGGGATCATTCCAGTGGTCTTTGCGCAGGTTTTCGGTGGTGATGCCAGGCTGCCAGTTGCCGGCTTGGTCTTTCGCCCAGAAGTGCCTGGCTTCTTTGTTGAAAAGTTGGAAAATCCCTTGCGAACGCTCCCGGTACCGTTGGGCTGTAGTCGTATCGCCTGCCGCTTCCGCCACTTCGGCGATACAGTAATCATTGTAGGCATACTCCAGAGAGCGGGAAGTCGCCCCTTTAGCAGATGCTGAAGTGACATAGCCCAGTTTTAAGTAATCTTCCAGGTGGCGGCCGTATTTTTTGGGATTATCAGAGGGATGTTCGGCATGATGCCGCAGGGCTTTTAACGCCTGTTCCATGTTGAATCCACCCAGTTCTTTGGCAACGGCATCCGCAAAGACGACATCCACATTTGTCCCGCCCTGTATGCTGCCAAAGTCCCCGGCTATCCAGGCATCCGGAAGCCAGCCTTCCCTTTCGTAAATGCTTAGCAGGCTTTGCAGGATGGTACGTTGCTGCTCCGGTGCAATCAGCGTATGCAGGGGCATAACGGTGCGGAAAACATCCCAAATACAATAATGACCCCAATAATGAGGCTGGCTTTCGGGCCAGTCTTCGGTAGCGCCAGTGACTTCGGTGGGCATGAGGAAGGTATTGCGAAGGGTAGCGTAAAACATCCGTTGATGCTCGGGCAGCCCACCTTCCACCTCAATACGGGACAGCCGCTTGTCCCAGGACTGATCGGCGGTAGCTCGTGATTGGTCAAATGAAGTTTGCTTTTCCTCATCCAGGAATTTCCTAGCATTTTTTATACTTTTAAATGAAAGCCCAACCTTTGCTTCCACCTGCTGCCGCTGCGGGCCTTTGAAGGTCGCCCATGCGCCCATGCGGCGACTTTTGACCGGCTGATCGTCCGGGAAGCGGATTGATAAGTTTTGCTGGCCGGGTAGGAGGGTGGTGTCTTGCCAAACACCTGCTGCATAAAAGGGGCGGTCGAACTGGGCGAAGAAATATACCTTATACGGGTTTTGCCCGCCCCAGCCACCGGCGAAATGGCCCCAGCCCTGAATGGCGTTTTCTCCAACAATCTCCACTTCGGCTTCGAGGCAACGGCTATCTTCCAGCCCCGTCCGGCCAATGGCATGGGCGACATCAATAATCACCTGCCCTTCGATTTCCGTTGATTCATCCCAGGTGAAAAAAGTGTATCGATGGTAGCCTACTTTGGCAGAAGCCGTTAATTCCACTTCCACATCGCCGGGTTTTCGGGCAAGGGTGACAGCGTAGTACCCCGGTACAGCCCGCTCATTGACCTGTTTTAGCGAAGCGTAATCTTTGAGGTTAAGCTCCTGCGTCAGTGGGGTGAAGAGGATATTCCCATACCGGCCTCCTCCACCGGTCCCGCTGGTATGAGTGTGGCTGAAGCCCGCTATTGGCTTGCCGGGGCGATAGCCGGAGGTGGGCTGCGGGGGCATAATGTCCGGGCTCAGCTTAACCATTCCAAAAGGGATGGAAGCACCCGGAAGCACATTACCATTGATACTCCCCAGGAATGGGTCAACAAGGGCGGTGGATCTGGCAGGTACCGGATGGCCTATATCAGTACGTGGGCCGGATCGGGGGTGGCGGTTGGCTTGTTTTGACGGGGTGGGGCCTCCAAAGTAGGGGCCTTTTTCGAAAACAGTGCCCTGGTCATTGGCACGCGGGTCATGGGTTGCAGATTGCCATTCGTTGAGGGTGTTGTGCAGCTCTGCTTTTACCTGACTGTACTCCGGATTGGCGGCCTGATTTGCCATTTGGTAAGGGTCTTCTGCAAGCACGTAAAGCTCCTCAGCAGGGCGTTTGCCGAAAACCTGTTGCTTCAGGGTGCTGTCCTGCCCCTCAAGGATGGCGTCTTTCGTTACAGAATCATCGCAATCGCCGTAAGCACCTACCGCATAGATGTGCACAGGATCGCCCGCCGGATACCGCTCGGGTTCCAGGTTCCGGATGTAGAGGTAGTCTTTTGTCCGAACAGCCCGCATCGGATAGCTTTGGTTATCGGGGCGGACGTAGGCGTGGCGCTCTCGTTCCAGAAAGACTTGATCACGGTGCTTTTGGCTCTGCCCTTTGAGTAGGGGAAGCAGGCTTTTGCCTGACATTTCTCCGGGGACGGAAAGACCAGCGGCCTCCAAAAAAGTTGGCGCCAGGTCGATGAGGTTGACAAAGTTTTCCATTTCACGGGCGGGCTGTAGTTGCCCTTTCCAGTAGATCGCCAGAGGGACCCTTGTCCCGTAGTCGTAAAGATTCGCTTTTGACCGGGGGAAGGGCATGCCATTATCGCTGGTGATGACAATAATGGTGTTGTCCAGCAATCCACGTTTTTCCAGTTCCCGGACAGCTGTACCGATTCGCCGGTCGAAGCGTTCCACCTCATAGAAATAATCAAGGATATCATCGCGTACCTCAGGCAGGTCTGGAAAAAAAGGTGGCAGATCAATGGCAGAGGCATCCATGCCCTGATTCGCCCCGCTCCCCGGTTCATACACCCGGTGGGGATCATTGCTGCCATCCCAAAAGCAGAAGGGTCGGTCCGGGTCCCGCAGTTTGAGGAAATCGGTGAAACTATCGTAATTTGGTCCAGCAGGATTATGCGGGTAACCGCCTGCTTTTTCATTTCCGGGTCCCCATCCCTTATTGGCTTTACCAGTTATATATCCTGCTTTTTCCAGCAAGGCTACATAATTGGGGAATGTATCAGGCAGCAGGCTCCAAAGATTACCTCCCGGCCCCAGTTCGTGCGGGTATTTTCCGGTCAGCAGGGCTGCGCGGGAGGGCGTGCAGGATGGGGAAGCGCAGTAGGCATGATCAAAGACAACACCTTCCCGGGCTAGCCGGTCGAAGTTGGGGGTTTGAACCACCGGGTCACCGTAAATGCCTGCATGGGGGTAAGACCAGTCATCGGCGATGAGGACCAGAATATTGGGCGAATTTTGGGCAGCGACCAGAAAAGGGAGGCACGCCGCAAAAATAACTTGAAAGAAACGTAGGAGCATATCCGAAAGCTTTTTTAGTGGAGGCATAGCAAGAGAGATTGTAATGCGCCAGGCTTACAGCGGGTCTTTCATGTAAGTTTTTAGTCTCAGCCGGCAAGATTGGCTGGCGGACAGGTAATTTTCGAAAGGAACCCGGTTGATGAATTAATCATAATACCCTTCCTCCATCAGCCCCATCAGCGCCAGCAAACCGCCCCAGGTATACCATGGCGAACTATTGAGCTGAGGCTCGGTGCAGGTGCCGTCAATGGGGGAGTAGTTTTCGCACACAAATCCGTGAGCTGTCCAGTTGCGTACGAAAAGGTCTGCGGATTTATTAACCAGTGCTTCTCTGGCGTCATCCAGCTCCGGGTATTCGCGCATGCCGAGGTAAACCAGGAAGTTCATGGGGGCCCAAATGGCGCCTTTCCAGTACCGCTGCTTTGGAAAAAGCGGATCGTTTTTGGCAATGGAAGGCAGCACCCATTCGCCCCAGAATTCTTCTTCATTGAGTAGGTGATTACTGACCATAGACTGCGCTTGTTCAGACGATGCGGTGCGGGTGAGCAAGGGATAAAAGGATGTTGGGGAGATTCGGTCTGAGAAAGTATTTTGAATCAGGTCGTAGTTTTGGAAAAGCTGATTCTCCTCATGCCAAAGTGCCTGAATTTGTTGCTGTAAACGGTCAGCCCGTTTCCGGAAGCGTTGAGCGTCTTCCGATTGCCCCAGGACGTCTGCCATTTTGGCTAGTACCTGGCAGTCGGCGATGTACATAGCATTCAGGCCTACATCGTGCATTTCCATGAGGTTTTTCTCCGGGTCAAACTGCGCATCGAGGTACATAGGGCTATCGTCAATGCCGGTCTCCAGCATGGCAGCCTGAAGGTTGTGGTACACTTTGTCATGGAAAGGGTTTTGAGCGGGATTAGAGCCCCAGGAGAGCAGGTCGCCATTCAGGCGGTTTTCCAACCACCACTCATTCCAGCGCAACAGCCGGGGATAGACCATTTCCAGGAACCATTGGTGCGGATGTTTTTGGTAGATGTCCCAGCAGGCCAGTCCGCCTACCGGTGGCTGAGAACGGTCCCATGCTTTTCGCCCGTTGCCCTGACTAAGGTTGCTGACAAAGCCATCAGCAGTGGCTTCCCGGAGTGCCTCCACGGCATTAGCCATAGCCAGTTCGGGGGCATCAAGCCCAATCATGTGCGCCATAAAGAAGTTGTCCCAGCCGAAAAATACGTAGCCGCCCCGGTTGATGTTCCATTGGCGGTCTACGGTAGAAAACACCCGGTCCTGCACGGGATCGTAGATGGTATTCCAGCCTAGCCCGGCTGCCATGCCCGCGTAGGCTTCAGCGAGTTTGCCGAATTGCTTGAGGTAGGCTTCGTAATCGTTCCGTTTTTCGGTTACCTTCTTCTGAATCGCAGCCAAATCAGTGGTCGTGCTGCTAATGCCCACCGCACCGCTCAGTTCAATCGCCAAAAAGGGGCTGAGGGTATTAAAGAATGGGTGATCGCTCAGTGGGGCAGAGGACCGGAATTCCAGCTTTTGATCCGGGGTTGTTATCGTTAGCGCGTCCTCCTCCCTGGAAATCTGCCCTGGCCGGTTCCAAAGTAAGCCGCCTTCCACGAGGAGTGTCGATGTATATTCCTCGTCCAGCTCCATAGGCGTAATGAGCAGGTAGAGGTCATTGCCGTAAGCTGCTGATTCGATTCTCAGCTTAACTTTCCGGTATTCCACCTCCATACTCGTATAATCGCCGGAGTAGCTATGATAGCCCGGCTTGACAATGGGCTCACGCGACCCATTCGCAGTTTTGTCGACAAAGAAGCGGTTGACAAAGCCATCGGTATTTTTACTGCTTTTGTGGAGGCCCAGGTTGAGGGCGGCTCCGGAGGGTAGGAGGACGTGCTGCCCCATACTGTAGGTGCTCCAGGTGTTCCAGCCTGTTTTTAAGTTGTTTTGGAGGTTTTTGTATAAAGATTGTGGCTGAGCAAATAGGAATAGGGGTATTAAATAACTACAAACTAGAATTAACCGCAATTGATTCATAAAACGTCAAATTTTCTTAATTTAGGAGGAACGATTAAGAAAGTGTCACCCTACTAATTTATTCGTATTCAAAACAAGTAATGCCAGCTAAGGATATCTACCATTTTGCGCTAAAGAAGGCTCTGGAAAAGGATGATTGGGAAATAACCAAAGACCCTTTTGCAATATCTACACCCGGAGTAGATTTTTATATTGATCTTGGTGCTGAAAGAAATTTTATTGAAGCGGAGAGAGGAACAGAAAGAATTGCGATTGAGGTAAAATCGCTAAAGGGTAATTCACCTTTTTATGATTACCACCAGGCACTGGGACAGTTTTTAATGTATAAGCTAGCACTAAAAATGAACAATTTTGATCATAACCCTTATCTTGCTATACCAGAGCCACAATATTTAATATTAAACAAAACCGTTATTTACCCAAAATCGTGGGAAGCTTATAGTGTGAATTTGATTGTATTTGACGAAAAAGCTCAAAAGATAATCCAGTGGATAAAAAAATAGAAACATACCAGAAAGCGATTCTATCCTTTCTTGAGCAATACTCATCTTTTTTACCTGCTAATTGGGAGCAGGTAGAAAATCAGGTGATTGCTGATAAAGAAAATCATCACTATCAACTCATAAGAATGGGTTGGAATGGGAAAGAGCATATTCACTACGCGCTTTTCCACTTTGATTTACTCGAAGGGAAAATCCTTATCCAAGAGAATCGGACTGATTTACCTATTATTGATGAGCTTGTTGCACTCGGTGTGCAAAAAGAAGATATCATATTAGCATTTCAGCAAATGCCTCAGACTTAATTTAGATACCATGGTATTTATTCCATGCCTCCGAAAAAGAGGAAGCTATCTTTTGATTCTCAGGTTTCTTGTGGGGCTTGTGTTTATGCTCCCTAGGTTCTTACCCGCACAATCAGATTCCATTCTACTCTGGCCAGAAGGCCCACCCTTATCCAAACCCAATGAGCTGGTTGAAAAAACCTGGATAACCAACGTCATGCGGGTTGAAAATGTGACGGAGCCAAAGCTATACACTTTTCTTCCACCTGCAGGCCAGCGCAACGGCAGCAGTGTAGTCATCTGCCCGGGTGGTGGCTACCGGATTCTCGCCATCGACCACGAGGGCTATGCCGTTGCCCGTTGGTTTAACGAGAGGGGGATTACCGCTTTTGTGCTCAAGTACCGTTTGCCCAACGATGAGGCTATGGACGAAAAGGCGATTGTTCCCCTTTTGGATGCACAGCAAGCGATCCGGCTGGTCCGCCAAAACGCTCATGATTGGGGGTTCGACCCTTCCAAAATTGGCATTATGGGGTTCTCGGCGGGTGGCCACCTGGCTTCTGCAGTGGGTACGCACTTTAAGGAACCCGTAGGTTCGATAGCAGATACCACCTCGGTTCGCCCGGACTTTATGATCCTGGGCTACCCGGTGGTCAGTATGCTGGAGACAACGACCCACGGTGGCTCCCGAAAAGCCTTACTGGGGAGCGACCCGCCCATTGATTTGGTACGCCGCTTTTCCAATGAGCTTCAGGTGACGCCGGCAACTCCACCCACTTTCATCGTGCACAGTACGGATGATCAGGCAGTCCCGGTAGAGAACAGTATCCGTTTGTACCAGTCGTTGGTCGATCATGGCGTACCGGCAGAAATGCATTTATACGAGTCCGGGGGTCACGGCTACGGCATGGCGGAATCGGATGAAACGCTGTCTTCTTGGATGGACCGCCTGTCAGACTGGCTGAAGGGACGGGATATCTGGTAGAGCAAAGCATTGGTTTTTACCAAACCACTAGACAAATAGGGCTTCATGAATAAAAGGGATTGTTTTTTGTGCGCTGAGGTTCCCGCCTTTAGGGGGAAAGGGGCGTGCGGAGGCTGAAAAAATCAATCCCTTTTGAAAAGTGCCTAATAGCATTGGTTTTTACTTTACTTTCAATTCCACTTTTGCCCATTTGATGTACTGTTTCCAGTCGTATTCCTTGACATCATGCCCACCGCTTCGGATATGATAGGCTACGGTATTGTGGATGGGCGCATCCAATTCTGGCATTTCAGGGGTTGGAATTCCTTTTTTACCATAAAGCTCGTAGACCGGTGTAGCATGACAGGCAGAAAGGAACTCCCCTTTAGGATCGGCCCATTGATCATCAACGGCACTGGCAACGTATACCGGGCGTGGTGCAATGAGCGCGATGAGTTCATGCTGATCTGCGGGAAGGGATGCTTCATTATTGCTGTAGGTATGGAAGTTCCTGCAAAACCAATGCGGGAAGTGGTTGTTGATCCGGGCGATGGTTTCTCCGTACTGCCGTTTGGAAAGTGCTGCTCCACCGCAACCGGAGTTGTTGGAGATGACCGCCGCAAAGCGTTGATCCATTGCGCCTGCCCAAAGTGCCGTTTTGCCGAGGCGCGAGTGCCCCATAACGATAACCTTTCCTGAATCTACATCCTGATCCTCTTCCAGGTAATCCATAACACGGCTTAGCCCCCAGGCCCACGCAGAGATAGCCCCCCATTCGTTCTTCGAAGGCTGCTGTTGGCCCGCTTCGTAGAATAATGGATGAATGCCATCCTGGAAGTTATTACGGTCCGGGTCAATCTCTCCGTAGTAAATGGTGACCAGCCCAAATCCGGCATCAATGATTTCCTTAATCGCCCAGCGGTTCACGCGTACGCCCCTGGACCGGGCGGTAAGCTTATGGTCTTCCACACCGAAATTTGCATTGTTGCGCGACCAGGCCTGAGGGATGTAAACCATCGTGTCGGTAGTGACGGTATGGTTGCCGTAAAAGTTATAGCCGAGAAACACAGGAGCTTGCCCGGTGCCTTTAGGTAAATACATTAGAACGTGGCAGTCCAGGCTGCGCCCTTTTTCCTTGAAAGTTAGCTTTATCTGCTTTCGGCGGGCTATTCCGTCTAAAGCATTATCAGAGGATTCAATAAGTTCCGAAGATGCAGATTCAGGTGAGCCTGGCACTTCGCCGTAGACTTGCTGGGTAAAAAAGCTCAGCAGCTCGGGCCGCCCTGTGGATTCCCAGTCGGGTTGATTGCGAATGCGCGCTCCTTCAAAAGTCTGAAGTGGGTCCGGCAAAGTGAATTTGGGCACCTTGCTTTCATCGTAATTGGGCACAAAGGCTTTTTCAGTTTGTGCATTTAAGCAATTGATTAGAAAAGAAAAGGAGATGACTAAGCAAAGCTTTTTCATAAAATGGTCTTTTAATTAGGGGCTTTAATCTTAACCTTATCACCGCTCTTGCTTTCCAGCTTAAACAGGAGGTGGGTTGAGTTTTTCGTTTTCTCTAATACTACAGCACCTGTAACCGTTGGAGAACCAAGCTCTTCAGGCCAGCGTATTGTTTGCACCCCATCGCCAGCCGTATGGTAGGCTACTCCTGCCGCTTCGACTTCCCAACTCAAGAGCGGGCTATCCGATGCTGTAATCTGAATACCTTTTTCTCCAATGGGTAGCAGGAAGGCAGCTCCACTTGCATAAGGCTGGTCCAGCGTAAACTGTAGTCGGGCTTCCTGCTCACTCAGTTCAAAAGGAGCATGTAGGATTGCCCCCACATTTTTGGTATTGACCTTCACTTTTTGATTTAAAGCTGCAACAGGTTCCGTAGTAAAGGCAAAGACCTGACCGGCACCAGCCTCCGCATTGATCATACGGTAAACTTCCGGAGAGGCGCCTACTTTGCCTTCCACTTCCGGAGCAATATCGGTGAGGTAAGGCAGCACTTGTTTGGACAGTTTGGTCTTAGCGCCAACTTTTTGGCGGACATCGGCGGTAATCAGGTCGAGTTTGCCCCAGTAACCGTGCCCGGCAATCAGGGAAGTGTGGATGTTGTAGTCTAGGGAACCTTCCAGATCATGGGGGTAGTTGGCGTAGGTGAAAAGCTCCAGCGGGATAATGCCCGCAAATTCATTGGGGATGGTGCGCATCGACTGCGCCCGGTAGGGGCTATAGTCGTTGTACCCACTCGCGCCGTTGTTCATCCAAAACAGCTTGCCCTGACTCAGGGGTGCCAGCCCGGTCATTACCCGGCGGGCTTCTGTCAGGTCGACCTCGATAATCAGCTCCGGCTCATACTCCATAAGGGCACGCATGGCCTCGGTGACGTAAATGGGCAAAAGGTACTCGTACCGGGCACGTCGCTCCGAAGCAGTGTAGGTGGAATCACCATGGTGAAGGCCGGGCAGATCGCTGAAGAAGGTATTGATGGCATCCCACTTGAAGAAGCGGGCGCCCTGATCAATCAGCCGCTTGCAGTCTTCAATAAAAACTTGCTGAAAACCACTGACCATATCGAAGCCGCAGTGTCCCCACTGAGCTGCAATGGGATTCCCTTCAGAATCTTTAACGACCCATTCAGGGTGAGCATGGTAGCGCTCTGTGGTACTGTCTATGGTAGGCGGAGACAACCATATCCCCATCTTCAGGCCATGTTGCTCCAGTTTTTCCCGTATTGGCCCCAGCCCCTGAGAAAGCCTTTCGCGGTGAGGAGTCCAGTCGCCATGCTTTTCTTCCCAGCCATCATCCAGCACAAAAATATCAGCGCCAAGGTCAGCAGCGTGTTCTATTTCGCGGAACAGGTTTTCGTAGGTCAGTACACCTCGGAGTTCTTCTGAGGCGCGCTGCATGCCCCATGTATTGTAGTAAAACTTCGGTTTGCGGGAAGCCGGGTGCTCACAGATTTTGTTCAGGAGGTAGTCCCTGATAAGGGCTTTGCTGTCTTCAAGTGCAGGCCCGGTATGATGAAAGTGGGCCGTCCATACGGAGGCATAAGGGTGGCGGGCATCAATGGGCTCTCCATCCAGATAGGCGCCGCGCATGGCTTGCACGCTGGCGTCTATGCCTTGTGCCTGTGCTACGGCACCAATGCCCAGAAACTGAAAATCTTCGTCTTTGATTTCAAAGTTGAATACCCCTTTTATGCCCTGCATGGCATCAACGATCCGGCCGTCTTCAGCTTTCTTTTTGATGTCGAGCAGCCCGTTAGTATTGTCCTGCGAGGCGTGCTCGTAAGCCAGCCCAAAGCTCCAGTCGTTGTTATGGATGATCCGGAAAGGGCCTTTGGCAGGGCGGTCGCCTGGGGCATCGGGTGCGGCTGCCCGGACATCCGGGTAGTACATGTGGTTGGACTTGCCGGGCGGGTCACCGGCTTTAGCAAAAGTTATGGGCTTATGATTCCAGCTGGCGATGCGGATTTCGGTGGTTTGGGGCTTGCCTGCCTGTGCGGTCCGTAGCCGGTACTGCGGAAAGCGGAAGTGCAGTTCCCCATCCTTTTTATTTAGGTTAAAGCGGTTTTCGGCATCGGCCAGTAATTCGAGCTTCTCCCGTACAATCGGGCTTCCGGGGAAGAGCTGTTGACGGATGAGGACGACCAAGCCTTCAGCAGGGCCGGTGGCAGCCCGGTACCGCAGTTCGTATTCGGTGCCCCCGTTGCCCATGGACCGCGATTGCTGACTTTCAAATACCCAAACCGGATCGGCAGCACTTAGGATTTGCCCGTTGATGACGGCCTCGAAGTAGGGGAGTCCGGCAGGATTGTTGAGGAACACTTCCTGTTGCTTGTCGTACAGCTCTACAGAAATGGCATCAGGCTGCCGGGGCTGGGAAAAGGTTTTGCGCAGGGCTTCGTTCTCAAACTGAAGCACAGTTGGCTCTTTGGGAGCACAGCTTTGCAAAAGAAGTAAAGTAAGACCTAACTGAAGTAGTGTGTTTTTCATGGTTTAACGTTAACTCAAGGATGGATTAAATATGTGGATTCAACCAGGGGCAGTAGGTCTAAAGGTGATACTTTACCCCAAATTTGAACAATCTATAGCTCCCATTCGAACTGATCTGCTCCCGTTTTATATCTCCCCCGTTTATCTGGTAGGCGATATCTATTTCGAATAGTTGATCGGTACCGAACAGATAATTATATTGACAAAAGAGAGACACTTTGTCGCCAAAAAACAGTTCTAATCCCAGCCCGAGTTCGAAGAAGTTGAACGTTCTGCGGAAGCCGTAGTTGCTTTTTGCTTCTTCATCATAGGTCAATGTGGTTCCCTGCCTTGTAATTGAAAAGCCGGACTGATACAGGCCTGCTTCTTCGTATGAAGTGTTAATCCCAAAATGATAGCCTAATACGCTTTTCAGGAATAATTTACTTTTGAAGAACTGCTTGAAAATGGGAAAATTCGTATTCAGACGCAATGGAATCTGATAGACCGTAGGCCCGTTAGTGGTCGTAAATGATACAAGCGAACTGTCTGTAATCTCATAATCTCCATGAAAACTGTTTATTAGAATTCCGGTTTCCAGGCTATGGAATTGGTTGAACGCTCTGCTAACCACTATCCCAAAAAAAGAGAACTGCGAGGTTTTTTCCAGACTCAGCGTGTTGTTGAAATTAGTGGCATAGTAAATTGGAGAAACGCTTCCTGCTTCAATGCCGATCGAAAGCCTGGATTGTGCTTTAGCCGTGATGCACAGAGCCAGGAAAATGAAAACTGATGCCCTTGTGGATATATTTTTTGTCATAGGCGACAGTACCTTTTGATATTTTTATCTTCTGTTAATAGGGCCTCAATTCAGCCACTCGAGGATGCCATCCCTGACCCGCAGCCGGTAGGAGCCGATCTTGATGCGATTGCCACGTGCCTTTATTTTGGGTGTTGGGCCCTGGCTCAGGTATTGGACGGTTATCGTCTGGCCTTTTATTTCCACCTGTTCGCCCTCGTGTTTTCCGGCCGCAACCAGTAGGGCTTCGGGCATATTGCCTTCCGAAAATCCAATGGCCACTGATTCTCCGTTTTTAAAGCTTAGCAGATTGCGCCTGCCGTTTTGGGAGCGGCCCCAAAGCGCTACGGCTCCGGGGATTTCCCCCCAGCTAAAGTTTTGTCCAAAGGCCCGGATTTGAAAAGCTGTATCCGCCTTAGCCCCCATGAAGCCATGAGCGCTTTGAGTGAGGGCCGTGATGATGATGTCATTGTTGTCTTCCCAGCGGTTGCGCCAGGCATAGAAGCCATACCGCCTGTCTTGATAGCAGTGGGGCAGTACTTCCTCCGGATTAATGCCATCCAGAGTATCGGGCCAGTTCACGAAAGTGGCCGCTACAATATGAGGGTAGGCGGAGGGCTCATATTGGATACCAACGTCCTGATCCGTATCTTCTAAAAAACGCTCGTAAAACCATTGCAGCGCAGCAGCGTACCTGGCAGGGAGTACTCCAAACGCCAGCCCAAAATACCCGGATCCAGATAGCCCCTTCCGGCTCCAGGCATTGTGGGGATAGCCGCCACGGACCGGCCAGATGGCAGGCTTTCCATTTTCAATATAGGTCAGGTAGAGCCATTTGAGCGCCATCATACGCACATTGGGAGGTTGAGCTCCGGCAAAGTCTTTGCCTAAGGCATTTTTCCAGCCCTGCAAAGCGGTAAGGTAGGTAATGTAGGTCGCCATAGAGCCCGTACCATCACCCTCGGCAAAATAGCCACCGTCGCCAAAGCCCTGAGTAGCGTTGTGTACCATACTGCGCTGACTGACCTGTAGCAGGCTGTCGATGCGCTCCTGATTAGCCCAGGGCTCTTTATGGATGACCAGCAGGGCAAGGGCGGCACCACCCACCTGCATGCTATAGTGATTGCTGGTGGGAGGCATCGTACCGCTTGTCAGACTCTCCAGGTTCACCCGGACGCCACCCCATTTGGTGATGATGTCTGTGCTGTAGTGTTCTATCGCTTTGCCCAGCCTGATACGAGTTGCTTTGTCCCAGCCATCATAGCAAAGGTCGTAGCCGACTGCCATCCATCCGAGTACCGGCCCGGCCCGCAGAGCGCCGCCAGGATTCACCCAGCTGTAGCGGTCATCCCGGTCGCGCTGCCCCTTCAGTGCCAGATCGAAGCATTGGCGGCCCAGATCGGCGTAGAGGGTGTCGCCCGTAAGCTGGAAGAGCAGCCCATAACCGACTACATGCCCAAAGGTGTATACGCCTGCGCTGTCAATGACGAGCTGCTCGTAGTGCCCGTTTGTGTAGGCACTGTCCGCTGGGTTTAGGAATAGGGGCATACTGCGGCCATCACTTCCATTGAGCAGCTCCCCCAGACGGCTTAACAGTATTTGCCCCTCCGGTTTATCCATTTTGCTGCGCAGCCAGGGCAGGTCCTTCTCCCGGAAGAGGATACGCGGGTGCTCCCCGGGCTCCACCGGCACAAAACCAGGCACCGGTGCCCACCAGCGTTCCGGATTGGGTACCGGTACGTCCCAGCTTCCAAACTCCTGCGCACTGGCGGCAAGTGCAATGACCAAATAGATGATGGCAAGGGTTAGTACTCGAATCGTTTTCTGCAAAGCGTTCATTTTACGGCTTCTCAATACGTACCCAGATACCGGAACGGGCAGGGACGGTGATTTCAAAACCCCGCTCGTTGCCCTTCAGGGCTTCGTCTGTATAAACATTAACGGCTTTACCGTATTTTATGACGTCAGACTGTACCCGTATCGTCTCTGCCTGCCCATCATTTTCATTGAGGATGAAGTAGTGGTCGGCCTCCGGAGCTGAGCGGCGCATCACCATGCTGTGCTGAGCACCTTTGACTTCGTAGGGTGGGCGGATATCTCCGAGGGTGAAATAGGTCAGTATATCCTCCATTTTCTCGTTGCCTTTACGGTAAGTCATGCGTGAGCCTTCAAAGTTAATCAGTACGGCTTCGCCTTGGCCGTATGAGTGCCGGGTTACGGCGGGCAAGCCATTTTCAAAGGTGCTGATGACTGCTGCTCCGTTGACTTTTAGAGCACCGTACTGCGTATCCAGCGCATCGCCATCGAAGTGGATGGGGCGGTTGAAGCTGTGGTGAAAATCGGCGGTTTGCAGCCCGAAGAGCTCGGCAAAGTCGCTGTCTTTATGCTGCTTGTTCAGGCGGCCGTAAGTATCGAGCATAAGAACCGGAAAGTCAGCAACGAGCCGCCCGCCCTGTTGCACATAGGATTTGAGGGCTTTGATGTGCTCGTCCTTGAGTGTAATCACATACGGCAGGTAAATGATCGGATATCGGGCAGCCAGCCCGGCGTCCAGATCGCGCTCCGTGAGGTACTCGAAGGGGATATTATTGTTCATCAGGGCGCGGGAAAGCCCAAGGCGGGCTTCGGAATGGAACTGCCGAAACTGCTTGTCCCGGTCGGTTTTGTACACCGGCGTATTCATATCGTAGGCGCCCAGGGAAAGGCGGCCGAGCATGGCTTCATTTTCCCAGCTGTACAGAATCCCTACGGTGGGCTCGTCTACGCTGTCCCAAAGCTCGAAGCGGTGTTCCTGCAGCTTTTTGGAGAAATTGCCCGCTACGATAGCCCGGTCGGCGGGCTCGCCCTGAATATCCGTCAGGGCGTATTCCCCGACTTCCCAGCCTTCGCCCCGGCTATTCCACATCCAAAATCCAATACCTTTGAGCCCGGCTGCCAGGTAGGATACGATGAGCTGTGACATCGTCTGCCCGTCAACGGTATAACCCTGATGCCCGCTCCATTGGGTAGGCCCGCCGGTAGACTCCCATGTAGCTGCCCAGCCGCCTTTGAACATATCGGCCACGATACGCGCCTGCCAGTAGACCGGGCGCAGGATCTCATGGTCTGTCAGGAAAAAGTGGTGGGTGAGGTGGATAGAGGAATAGAATGACCCGCCAATATCGGCCGTTTTAGCCTGTGCCTCCAGGTCCCAGGTATTCATGGCCTGGTTTTCAAAAATCTGGTGCCCGCCGGTACGCTCGGGCTCATCGGGGTCCCAGTCATAGTAGAGGTCCATCGTTTTTTGATAGTTTTTGACGATGAGCTCGGACTGGAACTTCATGGCATCCCGGTAGCGCCGAAAATCTTTAGATAGCTTTCCGGTACCATTGCCATACTCATCAAATCCGGTGCCCTTCAGCTGTGCCGCTGCTTCCTCGAAGGTTCGGAAAGCGCAACTGCCGGTATAGCCGCAATTCCAAGCCTCTTTTAGGGCATCCATCGAGCCGTAGGTATCTTCCAGCCATTCTGCGAAGGGCGGGAGCAGGCGCTCCGGCATCCAGGGGTTGTTGCGCCCGGGCTCGCCCATACCTTCAGGCTTTGGCGGCTTTTGATCCATGCGGTCAACCCTGTCGTGCCAAACCTGCTTTTGGTGGGCGATCATTTTGGGATGGGCCTGAATAGCGGGCATATTAGCTTCGGTAAGCTTCATGTCGATACCCAGTTCTTTCAGGAGTTCAGGCGTGATGTTGGCCCAGCCGCCCTTGCCGTAGTACCAGGGCGAAATGCCAATATCGATGGCGGCATCAAAAACTTCTTCCCGGAAGCCCTCCGGATTGTCGGGTGCGACCAGCTGCACTTGTTTTAGTGCGGTGAAGCCCAGGTCGCGGATGGTCTCAAATTCGTGTTTGGCAGCCTCCAGGTCATCGCCCCGCTGCTGATAGTACACCACGCCCACCGGGAAGGGCTTGAGGTTGCGCAGCTTTTGTTGCATGGGGCTGTTGTTGAGAGCCCAGTATTTTTCCTGTAGATATGGATCTTCGCCTTCCCGGGCCTGCGTACCGGAAATGTCCCACTTGGCCTGCGCGCTCATTGCACTTGCAAAAAGCAAAATGCTGCCCATTACCAGCAGCTGCTTCCAATCCTTGATCATAGCTTGGTTTTTGGGTAAATGAGGCTTTGCTTTTTTAGTTGTAACGGTGAATAGGGCAAAGAAGAAGACAAAATTCACGGCTGGTCTACAGGCTTTTGTAAGTTTCTATTCGATCCAACTGCAGCAGCCGGAAATCAAAGCCCTGAGCACCGGGAATATCCTTTGCGGAAAGGGCGAGCCGCTGTTGGCCCCGCTTCAGCTGAAGATTGCCAACCTTTAAAGGCTTCCAGTCTTTGACGTAGGAAACATCCCGGGGCGTACGGTCGTATCGGGCACCTTCTAATGGTGGGTTGTGGGCGTCACTGATTTGAAAATCAATGGCTGTGCCGTTTGCGGACAACCGGAAAGCTGCCCCGGTATTTTCTTCCGTACAGGTGTAGTACAAGGTTGCCTGATAAAGACCAGGTTTCAGGACCTCCACGTCCCAATAGATGCTGTCATTGGTGTTTGTCCAGTTGGTGTAATAGGAGCAGTTGGGCCAGCGGTTGGACCGTTCGATGGTGCCGGTGGCAATGGCATCACGGGCAGGCAGTTGGGTGAAAACATGGTCAGGGTGCCCCACGGCAAAAGCTCGTTTTTGGTTCGGATTTAGTTCTGATAGCACCTCTTTTCGGAATTTTTCCTGCGCCTTGATCAGCGTTTTATGGATTTCCGGATGTGCGTGGCTGACATCTTTACGCTGCCCGGGGTCGGCATTCATATCAAACAACTGTCCGTCATGGCTCAGCCGGAAATGCTGACTGCGCACGCTGATTCGGTCGCCCCATTGGTTGATGATCAAACGCTCGGGCCAATGCGTGTTCTTCTCCAAAAGCAAAGATTTCAGGCTTTTGCCGTCCAGGGGCTTTGGGGGATCGAAGGGAATGCCTGCAAGGTCGGCTAAGGTCGGCAGCAGGTCATGCACGCTGGCAATGGGTTGAATGGTCTTTCCGACAGGGAGCTGCCCTTTCCATTGTATCAGCAGTGGCGAACGCACCCCGCCTTCATCGGTTTTGGCTTTCCGCCCTTTCATATCACCGTTCCAGCGCCAGGAGTTAGGGCCGTTATCTGTGAGATACAATATTATGGTATTTTCTTCCAGGTGCAGCTTGCGGAGATGTGCGATGAGGCGCCCCACGTTCCAGTCAATATCCTCCACCATGGCGAGTGCGGCCCGGGTAAAAGTGGTGTCTTCACGTTCCGGATTTCGGTGCCGGTTTAGGAGCGGGCGGTCTTTCACCTTTTCCCACCAGTCATCCGGTACCTGCATAGGCGCGTGTGGGGTGGGGAAGGGGAGGTAGACCAGAAACGGCTTATCCTGATGTTGTGCAATGAAATCTATAGCCCGGTTCGTCAGATCGTCGGGCAGGTAGCCGTCGCCTTGAATGATTTGCCCGTTATGTTCCAGCATAGGGCTGAAGTAGCTGCCCCAGTGCCCGGAGCAAAAGCCGTAGAACTCGTCGAAGCCCCGGCTGTTGGGGTGATAGGGTGGCTGCATGCCGTTGTGCCATTTGCCGAAAGCACCGGTGGCATAGCCGGCAGATTCAAAGTACTCAGGCAGCGTCTTTTCATCCAGGTCGAGCCGTTCGCCACCGGCAGAAGTGGAATAAACGCCACCCCTTACCGCATATCGTCCGGTAAGTAAAGCGGCCCGTGTCGGAGAGCACACCGGGTCAACAAAAAACCGGTCGAACTGAACCCCATTCACTGCTAAGCTGTCAATATTTGGAGTGCTGAGATTGACATTCCCATGCAGGCTAAGATCGCCCCAGCCCTGATCATCTGCCATAATGATGATGATATTGGGCGTAGATTGGGCCTTTAACAGCTGGACCAAGCAGCATGACCAGGTCATCAAAAAGAGAAAGCCAGCGATTGTTCGGGACATCTTTAAGGGGCTTTGCAAAGATTTAATATAGAAAAAAACTATAAAATTGAGCATTGCCATCTCTGTATGTAATCAAAAGCACGGGTTTCGTCGTTGGTTATCTAAGACTTCTCTATTGCACTTCGTGATGTGCGATACGTTTTGCAACTTGCACTTTTTTAAAGGAAGAATTAAACCAAATATCAATATGACGCTCAGAAAGCTATTTTTTCTACTTAGCGGCGTACTTCTCGGGACCGGACTGCTGGCCCAGGACCGCGCCATTGAATTTGAACAGCTCACGCTGGATAACGGGCTGGATGTGATTCTGCATCAGGATAAAACCACACCCATTGTTGCCATTGCCGTGATGTATCATGTTGGAAGCAAAAACGAAAACCCTGACCGTACCGGGTTTGCCCACTTTTTTGAGCACCTCTTGTTTGAAGGTTCGGAAAACATCGAGCGCGGCCAGTTTGACAAGTACATTCAGGACGCTGGCGGTACGCTGAATGCCTACACCACTTCAGACGTTACCTGCTACTTTGAGATTCTGCCTTCCAATCAGCTGGAGTTGGGCATGTGGCTGGAATCCGAGCGCATGCTGCACGCTAAGGTAGAGGATAAGGGTATTGAAACCCAACGGGAGGTGGTCAAGGAAGAGATGCGGCAGCGCTACGATAACCGCCCCTACGGTACGTTCCGCATGGAAGCACTAAAGCGGGCGTTCAAAAAGCACCCCTATCAGTGGCCGACGATCGGCTCCATGGACCACCTGAATGCGGCAACGGAAGCGGACTACGTCAACTTTTACAAAGATTTCTATGTGCCTAACAACGCTGTGCTGGTCATCGCCGGAGACTTCGAAACCAAGCAGGCTAAGAAGTGGGTGAACCAATACTTTGGTACTATTCCGGCTAAGAAAGGGAGTTTTTACCGCCCGGAAATTAAGGAGCCGGCTCTGAATGGGGAAGTGCGGGACACTGTCTACGACCAAATCCAGTTACCGGCCGTTATCCATGCTTACCGCATTCCATCCATAACCGAAGATGATGCCTACGCGATTCAAATGCTCAACCGGCTGTTGTCGGAAGGGGAGAGCTCCCGCATGCGCCGTGCGCTGGTAGACGAACAGGAAAAGGCACTGGCCGTTTACAACTTTGCAGATGGTACGGAAGACCCGGGTTTATCTATGACCTTTGCCATAGCGAGTGCCGGCACAGATGCCAAAGCGCTGGAAGAAGCGATGGACGCCGAAACAGCAAAAGTCCGGGAAGAACTTATCTCTGAGCAGGAATACCAAAAGCTGCAAAATCAGATTGAAGCCAGCTTCTTTACCGATAATGCTTCTATGTTTGGTATTGCCAATAGCCTGGCCACTTACCATACCATTTACGATGATGCCAACCTGATCAACACCGAGCTGGAGAAATACAAGGCAGTAACCCGGGAGGACCTCCAACGGGTAGCAAAAAAATACCTGGTGCCCGGCAACCGGGTTGCGCTTTACTATTTGCCCAAGCCCGCACAGCCGTAAGCAGTCCCCAAAACCTAATTTTTAAGTAAAAATCTGAATCAAGATATGAATTTCAAATCTCTAATATACCTCGTTATCGCGCTTTTGGGTACGACCGCTATACAGGCGCAAGACGAAGACTTTCGCAAGAAAGCACCGGAAGGCGGCCCACCGCCCCGGATTGAGTTTGGCGAATACCAGCAATTTAAGCTGGACAATGGCCTGGAAGTGATCGTAGTGGAAAACCACAAGTTGCCTAAAGTGACTTTCCAGCTTCTGGTCGACGTGCCCCCAACCGCCGAAGGCGACAAGGTAGGTATGGCAAGTATGGCTGGCGAAATGCTGAGCCGCGGTACAGCAAACCGTACCAAAAATGAAATCGATGAAACGGTTGACTTTATGGGGGCAAGTCTCTCCACAAGCAGCGGAGGTGCCTATGCCACAGCCTTGAGCAAGCATAAGGAAACCCTCATAGAGCTCATGGCGGATGCTGTGCTCAACCCAAGCTTCCCGGAGGCAGAATTTGAGAAGCTGCTACAACAGCGGCTTTCTGCACTTGCCCTTCAGACTTCTGATCCCAGCTATATTTCTTCCACCGTCTCGGATGTACTCACCTTTGGTGAAGACCATCCTTACGGTGAAATAGAAACCAGGGAAACGCTGGAAAATATTAAGCTGGAAGACCTGAAGGAATACTATAACGAAAACTTCAAGCCTAACATTAGTTACCTGGCCTTTATCGGCGACATCAACGCGGATGAAGCCAGGACGCTGGCCGAGACCTACTTTGGGAAATGGGAAAAAGGTAATGTAGCCCGGGCGTTTTATCCCCGCCCTAAAGCGCCGGATGCCACTCAGGTGGCGTTGATAAACAAAGATGGCGCAACGCAGTCGATCCTCAATATCACCTACCCGGTCAATCTGAAGCCCGGCACGGATGATGCGATTGTCGCAAACGTATTGAACACCATTTTGGGCGGAGGGCTGCTGTCCAGCCGTTTGAATCAAAACATCCGCGAGGATAAAGGGTATTCTTACGGCGTACGCTCAACGCTGCAGTACGATAAAATCATCGGCTACTTTGCCGCCGGCGGTAATGTTCGTAATGAAGTGACAGACAGCGCAGTGGTCGAGATGTTAGGCGAGCTCGAAAAGCTGCGCACCGAGGCTGTGCCGGAGCAAGAGCTCAACAGTGTGAAAAGTTTCATTTTTGGCAGTTTTGCCCGAAGCACGGAGCGACCGGAGACCGTTGCCCGTTTTGCGCTGAATATTGCCCGGTACAAGCTTCCGAAAGATTACTATGCTACCTATCTGGAGCGCGTACAGGCTGTTACGCAGGCAGACCTCACAGCGGCTGCTCAGAAATATTTACTGCCGGGCCAAGCCTACGTCGTTGTCGTAGGGAATGCCGGCGAAGTGGCTGAGCCGCTAGAGCGTGTGGCTCCCGTGATAATGTACGACAATCAGGGGCGCCCACTCGACAAAGCCGGCCTGAGTGTGCCAGAAGGCCTGAAAGCTATGGATGTGATTGCGCAATATATTGAAGCGCTCGGTGGCCGTGAAAAGCTGGAAAGCGTGGAAGATATGAGCATGACCATGGGCGCTACTATTCAGGGTATGGCCCTGACCATGAAAATGAAGCAGAAAGCAACCGGCAAAATGGCCATGACGGTAGAGATGAACGGGTCTGTAGTCAACGAAACCCGCTACGACGGTGAAAGAGCGATGGTCAGCGCTATGGGGCAAAAGCAAATCCTCGAGGGAGAAGATGCCGATGCATTCAAATCGCAGGCGATGATCCACCCGGAACTGGCGTACGACAAAAAAGGTTATGAGCTCAAACTTACGGGAGCAGAAAAAGTGGATGGCGAGCCAGCTTATAAAATTGAAATTATCAGCCCTGATGGGAGTAAGAGTACTGAATATTTTTCAATCGAAAGCGGGCTGAAGCTAAAGACGGTAACCACGCAGGATGGGCCGCAGGGTTCAGTTACTATCACTAACCGATTTAGTGACTACCAGGAAGTGGAGGGGATGATGGTCCCGTTCCAAACTGAATCAGAAGGCATGGCCCCTGTACCACTGACGATGAAAGTGGAGGAGGTAAACATCAACACAGGGCTTGAAGACGACTTCTTCAAGGTGGACAAGGAATAGCATTATCCTTATTATACTCCCTCCGGTCACGAGAGGTGTAATTTGTAAGAGGAGTATATATAGGTGCGAATAACCCTGGTTGCCTCATGGTGGCAGCTGGGGTTATTTTTATTGTAACCAAAGGTAATTGTTGCATTCTGGTAAAGAAGCTGTATTTATCCCAGGCTTGCACTTTGTGGCAGTAGGCATTTGTCGTATAATTGCCGCTAAGCGCAAAAACAGCAATAATGATTCAGGTCTACGTCACCGGAGGTACTTTTGATAAAGAGTACAACTATATATCAGGGAGTCTCTTTTTCCGGGATACCCATTTGCCCAGTATGTTCGAGCGGGGCAGATGTACGCTTGATGTGAATATCAAGACGCTGATGATGATCGACAGTATGGAGATGATGGAAGAGGACCGGGAAATTATTGCCTACAACTGTCAGCGTTGCCCGTATGATAAAATTCTTATTACGCACGGTACCGATAAGGTAGTGGAAACGGCACAATTTCTGGCCAGGCGGAATATAGAAGGGAAAACCATAGTGCTTACCGGTGCAATGATTCCTTATGCTTTCGGGACTTCTTCGGATGGCTTTTTCAATCTGGGCAGTGCCCTGGCTTTTGTACAAACGTTGCAGCCGGGCGTATATGTATCCATGAACGGGCGGTATTTCCACTGGGATAATGTCGTGAAGAATAAAAAGACTGGTTTTTTTGAGGAATTAAACAACTAGTAAAATGGATTATTTGGGCTTGCTCATGGAGTTGATATTCCTGGCTTTTGGTATTTACCTTTACCTGTTTAGCATAGGCCGGGTACAGGCGGGCGATCCTGAGTCCAGGAAAAAAGCAGAAGCATTCCGGCAGCGCAATGCCTGGTGGATGCGGATCGGTGCCCTCGCAATCATCGCGATTATGGTGGTCAATCTTTACTTGCATTTCCTGCAACTCAGCGGGAAGTAAGTAAAAAATAAAGGGCGTTTCCTAAAGGGTTTGCCAGAAGAGAGCCCTCCATCGTCAGCATAATTTCTTAATATTGCAATGAAAAAAGTATAATTTGTCAGCGTTCAGGAGCCGCTGGCGATTATACCCAAAACAAAATCCTGAAAATCACATCACACCTTCAATATGAAAAAAACAACGCTGATCCTACTAAGCCTTTTTTGCTTCGGGGCTTATACAACACTATGGGCTCAAGATGATGCTTCCGGTTTTTATGATACCGGTACCATTCAGGAAATCAAAATCAGATTTGAGCAGGAGAACTGGCGCTATGTACTGGATTCCCTGCGCTTCAACGGTGACGGCTTGCTCTTCGGCAGCGTTGAAATTAACGGGCAAAAGTTTGATGATATTGGGGTACGTTACCGTGAAAGCCGTTCCTTCCAGCCAGGGAACAAGCGCAACAGCCTCTACCTGAAGCTCAATTATATCGACAAGGAACAGAATTACCAGGGGCGGGGCACCGTCAAACTTTCCAGTGCACTGAGAGACCCTAGCATGGTGCGTGAAGTATTTGGCTATGAAATTGCACGCCGTTACATGCCTGCACCACTTGCCAATTATGCGCGTGTGATGGTCAATGGCGAGTACTATGGCTTGTTTGTGAATGTGGAGCCGATTGATGATGCTTTTCTCAAGCGCAACTATGGCACAGATGAGGGTACTTTCATCCGCTGCGCGCCAAATCTTGTGGAAAATGAACCTGCTGGGTGCAAGGCAGATGTGTTCGGCAGCCTGCAGTTTGACGAAAGTGCCAAGTGTTACCTTCATAACTTCCAGCTACTCTCGGAAAGCGGGTGGGATGACCTCATTGAGCTGACCTACCTGCTGAACAAAAAGCCGGATGAGGTGCATCGTGTGCTTAACGTAGACCAGGCCCTTTGGATGCTGGCCTACAATAACGTATTGGCTAACCTGAGCAGCTACACCGGCCGTTACAGCGAAAACTATTACCTCTACCGCGATGATCAGGGGCGGTTCAATCCTATAGTATTTGACCTTAACCTCTGTTTCGGCAGCTACAAAAACACAGGTGTAGGCTCCGACCTTAAGCTGAAAGACCTGCAGGAGATGGACCCCCTGCTGCACGTCAATAATGCAGATAAGCCACTGATTAGTCAGCTGCTCAAGGATGAGCACTACAGGAAAATGTACCTCGACCACATCCGTACTATCGTGAATGAGGTCTTCCGCAAAGACCAGTACCTGGAGCGGGTTAAAGAACTGCAAGCCCTTATCCGGGAAGACTTTGAAGCAGACAAAAACCGGTATTACTCCATGGAAGACTTCGACAACAGCCTCACCGAAACGATTGGCAAGCGCAGCCGTATTCCTGGTTTGCAGGAACTAATGACGCCCCGTACGGATTTCCTCAAGCAGGACGTTGTTTTAGCTGTTATCCCTCCAATGGTTAGTGATGTTACGGTCAGTTCCCGCGAGCAATTTTCTGCTGAACGGGTCACAGAGTTTAAAATCCAGGCCAAAGTAGAGAAGTTTCCCACGGAGGTGGCTTTATTTTACCGTCACGACGCTGCTCAACCCTTCAAGCGGGTAGACATGGCAGACGATGGCCGGCATAATGATGGCGAAGCGGGGGATGGTGTCTTTGGGGCGGTTGTGAATCCGGAAGGGGGAGCTACCGCAATCCAATACTACATCTACGCCGAAAATGCCCGGGCGGCAAACTTCAGCCCGTCCCGCTATATGTTTGAGCAGCACACCGCTACCTTAGAAGAATTAAATAACTAAAGCTTACGAATAATTTGGTGCATGCCTGTAGGTTTTGCCGCCAGAATTCCTGAATTTGCGAAGCAAGCAGCTACTGTTTGCTTCGCAATTTTCTTTTGATAGGGTTCAATTGACCAAATCTATGCAACAACTTCTCTTACTTTTTCTGTTTGCTTTGGTATACGCGGCTCCGGTTATCGGGCAGGATACCGAAATCGATATTTACGACCCGGACTCCATCCGGGAGGTCCGCATCTATTTTGAGGAAGACAACTGGGACGATATCCTTGACTCACTCAAACAAGCCGGGCTGGATCAGCGCCTGATTGCCACGGTAAAGTTTGCAGGGGAAACCTACGAGGGGGCAGGAGTCCGCTATAAGGGCAACAGCTCCTACTTCAACGTCAGGAAAAATGACTACGCCAAGCTGCCCTTTAATATTGATGTTAATGAGACCCATAAAGACCGGAAAATGCCCGGGGGCTACGATAAGCTCAAGCTGAGCAATGTTTTCCGGGACCCTTCCTTTCTTAGGGAAGCATTGTCCTACAAAATTGCAAACCGGTACATGGTCTCGCCACGGGCCAATTACGTTCGCGTGTTTATCAATGATGAGTACTTTGGGCTCTACAACAACACGGAGTCTGTTGACGAGGAACTGCTCGAACGCTTCTTTGGCAGTGATTACGAAGACGAGACTGGGGTACTGTTTAAATGTGACCCGGTTTGGAGCTATGAAGCACCCGAAGGCTGCGCAAAAGGGGAAAAGTCGTCCCTGGAATACCTCGGCCCTGATCCGGATTGCTATAAAGGTAATTATGAGATCAAATCGGATTCCGGATGGGCACAGCTGGTAGCCCTTACAGATATACTGAATAATCACCCTGAAAAAATCGACTCTGTACTCGCCGTGGATGAAGCACTCTGGATGCTGGCGTTCAATATCACACTGGTCAATCTGGACAGCTACACCGGGCGTTTTTGCCACAACTATTACCTCTATCAGGATGAAGACGGTGTCTTCCACCCCATCATCTGGGACCTCAACCTTTCATTTGGCGGTTTTCGCTACGATGGACTGGGCAAGCCCCTTGGGCTGGAGGACATGCAGACCCTGAGCCCATTTATCCACTATAAGCAAAAAAATAAAAAGCGGCCTCTTATTACGGAACTGCTCGGCAATGACCTGTACCGCAAAATGTACGCTGCTCATATCCGAACCATTGTTCAGGACTTCTTCGCCGACAGCACTTACCTTTACGAGGGCATGCGTATTCAGGAACGGATCCGCCCATTTGTAGAGGCGGATTCCAACAAGCTCTATAACGTGGAAGCTTTTGAGAAAAACCTCTACGAGTCAGCAAGGGCCAATAAAGTCAACATCGTGGGGATCACAGAGCTTATGGAGCCCCGGGCTGAATATTTGCAAAATCATCCTCTGATAGGACATGAGCCCCCAAAAATTGATACCATTGAGTATATCGATGTGGGTGACGAGGCCATTTTTGCCACTCGCCTGGAAGGGGCAACACGAGCATGGCTGTTCTACAGGAACGGTACCCGGGGCAACTTCAGGGTGGTTGAAATGTTAGATGATGGAGCGAGCGGGGATGAAATGGCCGAGGATCAGGTTTTTGGCGTCATTGTCTCCCATCAGGATAAAGAGCAGCCCATTCAGTACTTTGTGGTTGCCGAAAACGACCGGACGGCTGCCCTTTCGCCTGAGCGCGCTTCATTCGAATACCATACAACGGCTACCACAGATGCCACTGATTAAAGAATCGACTTACAAGCGGGCGCCCCGTTATCAGTTTAACGGGCACCTTCAGACGGTGCTCCCTGCTATTTTGCGCAGGGTGCAGACGACCTATGAGCGGCAGCGACTAACGCTCTCTGATGGTGATTTTGTCGACCTCGACTGGGTGGACAACAGAAGCCGCAATTTGGTGCTCTTGTCCCACGGGCTGGAAGGCAACAGCGAACGCCACTACATGATGGGTATGGCCAATCGCTTTTCGGAGGAAGGCTGGGATGTGCTGGCCTGGAACTGCCGCTCTTGTTCCGGAGAGATGAACCGGAAATTCCGCCTCTACAATCATGGCGAGATCGGTGACATTGGCGAAGTAATCGGACATGCGCTCCAAACCAAAGACTACGAAAAAGTCCTGCTCGTTGGCTTCAGCATGGGAGGGAGCATTCTTATGAAATACCTTGGCGTTCATGGTAAAGCAGTTCCGGAAGCCGTAATTGGCGGAGTTGCCTTTTCTTCCCCCTGTGACCTTAAAGCCAGCGTAGATGCTTTGGAACTTCCTGGGAATGGCTTCTATAAGCGCCGCTTCTTCAAGAGTCTGAGCAGGAAGGTAACAGATAAGGCTGCGGATTTTCCCGGCCGTCTGGATATATCAAAGTTGGATGAAGTGGGGCATTGGCGCGACTTCGATGAGCACTATTCCGCACCCCTTGGCGGTTATGAGGACGCGGCAGATTTCTACCGGCAGGCCTCCGCTAAAAACTTCATGGGCGGTACCGACCGGCCCATTTTGCTGGTCAATGCCGGTAATGATCCAATTTTGCCCCCGGCTTGCTCACCTGCAGAACTTTGCAAAGACCACCCCAAGCTCTTCCTTGAGCGTCCTGAAAGTGGTGGCCACGTTGGATTTACGCTGCCCGGAAAACCCTATGCCTGGTCTGAGTACCGGGCAATACAGTTCTTGCAGGATCACTTAAACTGACCGGGGGCTAAATTTCGGGTATTTCTTTCAGGTCAATGCCCGGAGTTCTCTATCTTGCGCAAAAAATTGGGATGAACACCCTCGAAAATATAGCTTCCGCATTTCGCGATAAATTCTCTTCACAACCGCTACTGGTGCAGGGCTGCGGGCGCATCAATATCATTGGTGAGCACACGGACTATAACGAAGGCTTTGTGCTGCCCGCCTCCATCAACAGATATATTTACTTCGCTATAGCCGAGAACGGGACCAATGAGTGCCATTTTCATACGTTGGATATCAATGATTCCTATCAGTTTTCGCTAAGCGATATCAAAAAGTCAGACAAAGGTTGGGCAAATTACCTTATGGGTATTTTGGATCAGCTTCAGAAGGAAAACATCCTTCTTGAAGGCGTGGATGTTGTTTTTGGCGGCAACCTGCCTATAGGCTCCGGGATGAGCTCTTCCGCAGCACTCGAAGCCGGATTTGCACTGGGTATTTGCAGCCTGTTTAATCTTCAGAAAAGCCGTCAGGAACTGGCACAGCTTGCCCACCGGTCTTCGAACAATTTCCTTGGTATCCCTTCAGGCATTATGGACCAGTTTGCCAGCTTGCTGGGGCAACGCGGGCAGGCCATTAAGCTGGATTGCCGCTCTCTGCAGTATGAGTATGTACAACTGGACCTGAAGGACTACGAACTGCTGCTCATCAATACAGGTGTATCGCACGCGCTGGCTAATTCTGCCTACAAAGACCGGGTACGCGAGTGCCGTGAAGGGGCGGAAGCAGTAGCCCAAAAGTTTGAAGGCATTCAATCCCTGCGCGACGCATCTCTGGAACAGCTGGAGGCCTGCCGGGAAGACATGACGGCTGTCGTTTACCAGCGGTGCCGCTATGTCATCGAGGAGAACGAACGCCTGCATCAGGCGCTGCACCTGCTGACGAACGGCGAAATGGAAGCCCTCGGTGAGTTATTACTCCGCACCCACGAAGGGTTAAGCAAAGAGTATGAGGTCAGCTGCCGCGAGCTCGACTTTCTGGTGGAGCTGGCAAAAGACCACGAAGGCGTTGCCGGTGCCCGCATGATGGGCGGAGGCTTTGGCGGCTGCACCCTTAATCTGGTGAAAAAATCAGCCAAGGAGGACTTCCTGAAGTACGCAAAAAAGGAGTACTACCGGGCCTTTTCCGTACAGGCGGAGCACTACGAGCTCGAAATCGTAGATGGCACCGATATCGTCAGAGGTTAAAAACTATGATCTCAGGAACAGATATTTTACAGTCGGCCTACGACCCGGAAAGGTTCAGGGCCGTAGGGCACGAGCTAATTGATATGCTCGCCGATCATTTAAAATCCGTTCAGGGCCGGGAACAGCAAGCCATTGCTTATTTGCCTCCGGGAGAGCAAGCCACTTTCTGGCACGATGATCTGATCAACGGAGCGGGCAGCCCCACTCATTTTTTTCAGGAAATTTTATCGCGCAGTGTGCAGGTGCAGCATCCCCGGTATATGGGGCATCAGGTTTGCCCGCCGGCTCCGCTTGCTGCCCTGAGTAGCTTAGTGGACGGGCTGCTCAACAACGGTATGGCTGTTTACGAAATGGGGATGTCTGCTACCGCTATAGAGCAACAGGTTCTCGCGGTGGTGTCAGGGAGAATGGGCTTCGGCCCGAATGCTGGTGGTGTACTGACCTCGGGAGGTACCCTGGCTAATCTGACTGCGCTGCTCGCTGCCAGGGCAGTGAAAAGCAAACGGGCCATATGGACGGAGGGCGGGCATGAGACGCGCCTTGCCCTTCTGGTATCAGAAGAAGCGCATTATTGCGTAGACCGGGCGGTCCGGATAATGGGCTGGGGTGAAACGGGCATCATCAAAATCCCTGTGGACGACCACTACCGCATGCGGCACGAATGCCTGCCTGAGTATCTGGCTCAGGCCAAAGAAGAGGGACTGGAAGTTATCGCCGTCGTGGGTAGCGCCTGCTCCACCTCCACAGGCTCTTTTGATGATCTGAATGCGCTGGCTGATTTTTGCGAGGCGGAAGGGCTTTGGTTGCATGTTGACGGGGCACACGGTGCGGCATTGTCACTCTCTCCACAGTACAAGGCTGTTGTGGACGGTTTGGAACGCGCAGATTCAGTGGCTATGGACTTTCACAAAATGCTGCTCACACCTGTTTTAGCCACCGCTTTAATTTTTAAAAACGGGCCGGACAGCTACCGGACCTTTAGTCAGCGGGCACAATACCTCTGGTCCGGACAAACCGAGCAGGAATGGTACAATCTGGCCAAGCGTACCTTCGAGTGTACCAAGCTGATGATGGGTATGAAGGTACATGCCCTGCTACGTACCTACGGTTTTGAATTGTGGGAAGCTTATCTGGGCAAAGTCATGCAAAACGGCGCTCTTTTTGCGGACCTGGTCCGTGCCCATCCGGACTTTGAGCTGGCGGTTGAGCCGGCTTGTAATATTGTTTGTTTCCGTTACGTGAAGCCTGGCGCCGATCTCAATGAACTGAATGCCCGCATCCGGCAGTCCCTGCTGGAGGATGGCCGCTTTTACATTGTGCAGACCCAGCTCAAAACCGGGCTTTTCCTTCGGGTCACCCTTACCAACCCACACACTTCGGGTGAAGATATAGAAGCCTTGCTGACGCTGATTGCCAGCAAGGCTCCGGAATTAGGGTGACAACCCACCGCTTTGGGGCGGTCTTCGCTCTTTTAGGCTGGTTTAGAAAGTCGGATGAGCAGGCTTGTTGCCCAGCACCTCCTCAATGCGGTTCAGCACTTCCTCACTCAGCTGGGAGACCAGTTCCAGTGCATCAATATTCTCTTCCAGGTGGTTGACTTTTGAGCCACCGAGTATTACAGTGCTTACATTGGGGTTGGTCAGGCACCATGCAATAGCGAGTTTAGGCATAGAAGTGCCCAGATCATTAGCGATTTTACTGAGTTTCCGGACTTTTTCCAGACGCTCCTCAGTCAGGCTAAGGTCTTTGAGCCACTCAAGGCCTTCCATGCCCAGACGGGTGCCTTCCGGAAATTTATCCAGGTACTTGCCGGTCAGTACACCGGAAGCGAGGGGAGACCAAATAGTGGTACCTAATCCTACGGTTTTGTAAATCTGACTGAATTCCACCTCTACTTTCTCCCTGTGAAACATATTGTATTGCGGCTGCTCCATCGTCGGCCCGATGAGGTTGAGGCGTTGCGCGACCATGTGAGCTTCCATGATTTCCTGAGCAGACCACTCAGAAGTACCCCAGTACAGGATTTTTCCCTGCTGAATGAGGTGGTTCATAGCCCAGACGGTTTCTTCAATGGGCGTATTCTTATCCGGGCGGTGGCAGAAAAACAGGTCGAGATAGTCGACTTGCAATCGCTTCAGGGCAGCATGGCAGGCTTCGAAGATGTGCTTTCGGCTAAGCCCGGTCTGATTGGGCTTCTGGCCGCCATCCCCGAAGAACACTTTACTGGAAACGATGTAGGAGCTGCGGTCCCAGTTTTGCTTGGCGAGGATGTTGCCCATCACAATTTCGGACTTGCCCTGAGCGTAAGCCTCTGCATTATCGAAGAAGTTGACGCCCCTTTCATAGGCCGCTACCATGAGCGATTCTGCTGTCTCATCACTGATTTGCTTGCCAAAAGTAAGCCAGGAGCCCAGCGAAAGTGCGCTGACTTGTAGTCCGGACCGGCCGAGCCGGCGGTATTGCATTTCCATAGATTGTATTTGGTTGGTTATTCTTCCAAAGCAACCCGTGCCGGAAAGAGATTGTTTAGAGGGGCACCGTCTAAAACTTCACAGCAGTTCTCACCCCAACAGAGTAGAGATTGCGATTATACTGTTCAAGCGGATCATTGAGCAGCCCGCTGAGCCAAAACTGAAAGGTCGGCTGAATCATAGTGGTGAAACCGTCGAAGTGGTGCTCCCAGCCGAGCCCGGAAATAAAGCTGTAGCCCAGCCCGGAGAAGTTATCGCCTTCTGGCTTCTCTGTTACCTGTTCTGAGATATCATCGGTATAGTAAGTGATGCGTTCCCGGTTCGCAATATTGACCGCCATGGAAATTCCCATGGAGAAGAGAAAGTCGTTTTTATCGTCCAGTGTTTGGTAGAAGAGGAGTTCAGCGGGGATTTCAATAAAGTAGTGGACGTAGTTGGTGCGCTGATCTTCGGCACCGTCCGGGATATCATCGCGCAAGTCGACTTCCATACGCCGGGTTTGGTAGCCGCTTTCCACAAAATAGGCCCCTGTCTTGAAGGCAATGCGTTCGTTTCGCCACTGTGCCATCAGACCCGCAGAATAGGAAAACCGGGACACTTCGAGGTTCTCCAGGCGCTGGGTCTCATTGGGGTCTACGTCATTAAGTTGGGCAACAAGCCTGCGGTGGCTGATATTCGGGAACAGCTCCACACCGACTTTGAGCTCTGATTGTGCGAAAAGGCTGCCGGCGAGGCAGCAGGCGGCCAGAAGCAATCCGATTCTAAGCATAAAAGGACTTTTAAGGAAAAACTCAATTCTCCCGGCTTTATTGCCCGTCACGGTCCAGAAGGTTACGTTTTTGAAAATCAGTAAGGATGGCCTTTAGGACCATATCGGTGGCCCGGTTGGCAGCGATGCCGGCGCCCCATTGTTTCCATACCCCTTTCAAAATCCAGGTAATCAGGCTGCCAAACAAGCTCGGCTTTACTGATTTATGGTTGTGGTGTTGCAGGATTTGGTGCACCTCTTCCTTTAGTTTTTCCTGTTCAGGTACAGGTGCCGGCTTTTCATACTTATCGGCATTCAGGAAGACTTCACGCAGGCGGTGGCGGATGTTGCCCTCAATGCTGAGTAGCTCAGAGGGCTTGAGGCGCTGACGTTTCGGTAGTGGAATCTCCGGGTTGTCCGCTTTTTGGCGGTCAAAGTTCATATCTGGTACAATGGGGTATCCATCTACGGATTCGCTGTAGAACCGCTTGTGGCGCTCATCGCTTGCATCCCAGTCCCGGAAGACGCTATCCCGCTCAGCTGCCTTAGAGGTAGGGATGCAGAAGTAATTGCGCAGAAAACTCTGGCAGTTGCGGCGGCCCAGCTCAAAATCATGTTCACGGAAGCCCCGGCTGAAAAATCCGCCGAAACCATCAAGCGAACCACAGGAAATGGGGTAGGGGTCCTTCTGATCACCTTCCCGGCGGGAAGGGAATATCATGCGCAGGGTATGGTCAGAAGACAAACCGCCGACCAGGTCGCTTTCTTTCATCATGGCCTGCCCCCGGATTGCGCCCAGGACTTTAGGGACCAGCTCAATCAGCTTTGGGGTTTCCTCCCGGTCCTGCTGAGTTTCCCCTTCAAAGTTGGGGAAAGGGTCAATCATGAGTACGGCATAATTCTGACCTGGGTCGTCCTTGCTTTTTTCTTCGAGTGCCCGGATCACCTCACCGAAAGGTTCATTGTTCACCGTGCCACCATCAACGGCGTAAAAGTCAAAAGTGTCTTCTTCAATTTGAATGCGCAGCCCCTGCGTAGGCAGCTCCCCCTCCTCGTGCCGCTTGGGCGAAAACATGCGGTCTACCATCGCTTTGATATAGGGCGTTTGGGTATTGGTGAGGTGCCGTGGAGCCAGGCCAAGTGGGAAAGCCCCCGTAGCTTTGGCACACTGCAGGAGCGTTTCCCGGTCTAGTGCCTCTTCAGGGTTAAAAGGTAGGGTATGGTCGTAGTGCTGTGTTCCGGCTGTATTGACTTTAAAATGTGCAATACCTTTATGTAGGTACATACGGTGAGCCGGCTTGGGCGGTTCGCTAAATGCTCTTTCCTTTTTTACTTCATCGAAAAAGTTCACAGCCAAAGGAATTCCCCTAAGGCTGGTAATGGTAAGGATAATCTCCAAATCCTGTGCAATGTAATCTGGCAGCTTTGTGATCCTTTTGAGCTCGGCAGCACGGTCAGCGATTTGATCGATAGGCTGGGAGTTGAGCAGGGAAATGACCCCGCCGTGTTCTTCAATGTCCCCGGTTTGAAGCATTTGCAGGAGCGTAGACATTTTGCCGTCTCCCTTATCGTTGAGGTTGACCCAGGCTTCGTACAGTTTGTTCTGCTCCTTATTCGGGTTGTCGTCGTTGATGGGGCGCAGCCCTTCGAAAAGGCCAAGCGCAGTGATTGCTGCTGTCATCCCTCCGGCAGAAGAGCCGCCCATGACCTCAATAACCACATCGTGCATTGGGACGCTGTGGTCATACTCGGGGTGGTCTTTTCCTAATTGTTTGTTACGCTCCTTGGCGCCCTCCCATTTGGACAGGGTTTCGAGTAAATAGTCGATGACACCGGCTGTGTAGGCACCTGCGGAGACTGCCCCCGCCATTGCAATTCCGATTTTGAAGACTTTCTGTTGTTCAGCCATGATCGTATTTGAGGTTTAGGCGGCGGGTCAACGACCCGCCTCACCAAAGCTAGGGCTTTTTTGTAAATGCAGCAACCGAATTATCGAAGGCCCCGCTTTCGCAGGTTTTCCCGGTAGATAGCGGCATTGCGGTTGTGTGCCGATAGAGTCCGGGCAAAGGAATGAAGGCCGGATCCATCACCTTTGGCACAGAAGTAAAGGTATTCGTGGCCTTCGGCATTAAGCACCGCATCAATACTCGAAATGGACGCCATGGAAATGGGCCCGGGAGGCAGCCCTGCGTACAGGTAGGTGTTGTATGGCGAGTCAAATTTGGTGTGGTAGTCGGTTACCCTGGGCGTACTAAAATCGCGCCGTGCAAAAACGGCAGTGGGGTCTGCCTGTAGGGGCATTCCGATGCGCAGGCGGTTGAGGTATACACCAGCCATTCGGGGTTTTTCGGAACTGACCAGGGTTTCGCGCTCTACGATGGAAGCCAGGGTGTAGACCTCGGCGGGTGTCATTCCCTTTTTGGCTGCTTTCGCCTGTCGGTCCTTTTGTTTCCAAAAACGGTCATGTTCTTTAATCATACGGTCCATAAAAGCTTCCGGCACAGTATTCCAGTAGAATTCATAGGTATTGGGGATGAACAGGCTCATCAGTGTTTCCGGAGTATAGCCGATGGAGTCGAGGTAGACTTCGTTTTGCATCAGATTCAAGAAAGCCAGGGAGTCCTGCTCTAAAAAACCGGCGACCTTACCGGCAACCTCCTCGATGAGCCGTTCATTGTGCAGCACTACATTGACTGGAGCTTGCGGCCCATTGCGTAAATGCCGGATGAGCTCAATGTGGTTCCAGCCGGGCTGCAGCTCAAACCGGCCCGGGCGCATGGGGTTGCGCTCGTAAGCCATGCGTTCAGCAAGTACCCGGAACACCTGCTCGTCCTGAACGAAATCCTGAGCCTTCAGCAAAGTGACAACTTCTTCAAAGGTAGATTGGGTGGGGATTTTTACGACATAACTGTTCAGCCCTTCCGGCACAGCTACTTTCGCCAGAAAGGCGTTGTAAAGGTACAGCCCCGCCCCGATGATAGCTACCGTTAGCAGGATCAGCGTGGCCTTCACGGCTCTTTTCATGGTGTTTGTATTTTAGTCAGGATTGTTGGTGATGGCGCATTTGCTTCTACAGTTGCTAATACTGCTCTTTTTCATTGGGGAAATTGCCGGAGCGTACATCATCGCCATACTGCTCAGCCGCGCGTTTGATCTCATCAAACAGGTTGAGGTAACGCCTTAGGAAACGCGGCTTAAAGTCTTTAGTGATGCCCAGCAGGTCATGAGAGACCAGGACCTGCCCGCTTACATCAGGGCCGGCACCGATGCCAATGGTGGGGATGTCGATGCTTTCTGTTACCCGCTTTGCGAGCTTTGCCGGGATTTTCTCGAGCACAATAGCGAAGCAGCCCAGTTCCTGCAACAACTTCGCGTCTTCTATAAGCTTATTAGCTTCGGCTTCTTCCTTGGCCCGCACGGTGTAGGTGCCAAATTTGTAGATTGACTGCGGGGTAAGCCCAAGGTGCCCCATCACCGGCACTCCAGCCGACAGAATACGTTTGATGGATTCCTGGATTTCGGCACCGCCTTCCAGCTTGACTGCGTGAGCACCGGATTCCTTCATGATTCGGATGGTGGATTCCAGCGCAATGCGGGAATTGCCCTGATAGGAACCAAAGGGAAGGTCTACGACTACCAGCGCACGTTTGACCGCCCGGACCACTGAAGAGGCATGGTAGATCATTTGATCGAGTGTAATGGGAAGGGTCGTTTCGTGCCCAGCCATAACGTTGGAAGCCGAGTCGCCCACCAGCAATACATCGATATTTGCTGCATCAAGGATGCGGGCCATTGAAAAATCATAGGCGGTGAGCATGGTGATTTTCTCATCCCGCTCTTTCATTTCCTGAATGACGTGAGTGGTCATTCGCTTGATATCTTTATTAACGGACATGCGTTCCAGTTTTTTTGGAGCCACAATATAGGCTCAATTCCGTTTGACAAACAAATATTGAGCTGCCTTTGGTTGAATATGGCGAGAGTCAGCAAAAAACAATTCCGTCTTTTAAACGTCAATGCCTGTTTTCATCGTTTGTGAATTTGGAGGTATTTAGATTACCTTTGCCATGCTTTACAGATTACTGCATAATAGTTAAGAATGAAATTACTTAAGCCTTTTGTTCTACTGCTGATTTTGGTTATGGGTTGGAGCGCATGTTCCACCGAAGTGAACCTTGAAGCAGAATGGAAAGACATTCCTATCGTATATGGCTTCCTGAATATTCAGGATACGGCTCATTATATCCGTATACAAAAAGCTTTTCTGGAGCCGGGTGGAGACGCCCTTCAGATCGCTCAGGTGAGTGACTCGCTTTACTACGATGAGGTTAATGTCGTGCTTGAAAACCGGACGCAGGGTACCTCTTTCGTGCTGCAGCGCGTCAATGGAGAAGATGAAGGCTACTTCAAGGAGGAGGGGCTGTTTGCCAACTCTCCAAACATCCTGTACAAACTTGATGCAGAAGAGGCCGGCCTGGAAGGCGGTGATGAGGTGTCGATCCGTGTGGAAAGGGGGGATGAGTTACCGCCGGCTACCGCTGAGACCATTATTTTGAATGAAATAGACTCCGTAGCGACCTCTCCATCAAACACCATCAACCGCTGGCGCTATAATCAAATGCTTGCTGTAGCCTGGAGCCCCGGGCCAGAGGCACAGATTTTTGATGTCCGTTTTATTATCCACTACCGGGAAGTTACGCCCGGTCAGGGGCAGGACCCGGTAGAAAAAACGCTGGAGTGGGTCGTCAATAAATCTATACTTCGGCAGGATTCTGATAGTCAGCGGGAAAAAGTGGACATACCCGGGCAGGGCTTTTACTCCTTCCTTGGCGCTTCTATCCCGCCTAGTGAGGGTGAGATTCGATTGTTCGACTATATCGACATCATCATTACAGGAGCCGGAGAAGAATTTAGAGACCTTGTGTTAGTGGAACAGGCGAATACCGGTATTACATCGGCGCAAAATATACCCGTTTACACTAATATTGAAGAAGGGCTGGGTGTATTCACTTCACGTTTTCAGCTTGTTCGCCGCGGTATCCGAATCGGCAATGAAGCCCGGGATAGCCTTCAGAACGGCATCTTTACCAAAGACATTAATTTCAATTAGCCAAATCTGCTCTGGCAAAAAAGTATCGCGCTGTAACGTTTTGGTTTTTGGGCTGATCAATGGGTGATAATCCCATAAGTTAATCTCCCAAAAACCAAAACCATGGCCAAACACCATGAAACCCAGCCAGAAAATCAGCAGCCGTTAGCAGCATTCGCTTTCCGCCGTGATGGCAGCCTGCTCTGCAAAGGAAAAATCGAAGACGGCAATACTGTTTACTTCGATGCTGATAACAGAGCACTTAGGCAGTCCCGGGTTTTCATCCTCCCTGAGCCCGAAACGGGCATTCCGCTTACCAGCCTCAGCATCGAGCGGTTAGAAAGGCGTCAGGCCTTCGAACCTCGTCTGCGATTTAATGAAAATGGCGGATTGATCTTTGAGCGTATTCCTGAACGCATTCGTGAAATCTGGTGGTGGCGCCGTTGCTGTATCCGGGGCCGTATCACCAACCGGGCATCTGTAGAAGGGCAGCTGGAAACCTACCCGGCCTGCAATGCCATCGTGCACATTTGCGAAGTAGACCGTATCCGATGGTGGATTGACCGCATCGACTCCGATTTGCTCGAACGGCTGCGAGGCGATTTGCTGGAGCGCATTCCTATTCCCATTCCAGAGCCACCCCGGCCATTGCCTGACCCACCGCCATTCCGGCCTGCAATTGGGCTGGAGCTGTTGCAAAATGCTAGTTCAAACATTTCTGTCAACCGGATGCCACAAGCAGCTCTGGAAAGCCCCGCTCAGCTTCAGCTGCTGCATCAGCAAATTCAGCGGGTGGACGCAGTGCAGTTCAGGAATATCCTGGCAGATCATTTTACCCAATTTTTTCCTTATTTCTGCAATTTTCCTTACCTCTGGCCATGGCTGTACCGTTGCGATGAAGTAGCTGTAGTGGAGACTGATCAGAACGGGCGGTTTGAAGCCTGCATTTGGCATCAGGGCGATCAGCCGGATGTCTATGTGTGGTTGGAATATCCTTTGGATGGTGGAAACGTCACGGTGCACCGCCCTCGCGTACCCTGTGCTACGTACTGGGACTACGACTGCGGAGAAGACATCAATATCCAGCTTTCAGATAGCCGCATTCCGCCGGTATGTGGAGGTATTCTGGAAGGAACCTCAGTGGCTATCCGGAGTATTGGCACGCATGTTTCGCCTTTGCATATTGACCAGAGACTTACTAATACCATTACTTTGCCAGGAGATGGTAATTTCCGGACCGTTGGGCTAACCAGCTATGCAACACAGGGACTGGGGAGCTACAGCCCTCAACTCACTAACCAATTTGTTCGCCCCTTTACGGGTAATATACCCATCTACGCGCAGTTTGGAGACGGGCTTCCCGCCACTAATATTCACTATTTTCAGGTGCAGTACCGGCGCACACATAATGCGGGGTTGCTTACCCTTGTCAATCCTTCAGATCTGAATTCGGGTTGGAAGACATTGGAAAGTGGTACGCTCAATCGGCGCTATGTCTTGCAGGACGGTTTGGACTTCAAATATGAATACTACAACCTCGGGCCTTTTGAAATCAATGGAAAGCGGGCTTACCGTATTCCGCCCCCGGACCCGCAATCACCTGGCATAGATGGGCAGGCGGCTTCTTCAGACCCCACCGCGCGTTGGTCGCGCTATGACAGAGTGGCTATTGCACGGATTGACACCAGCCTACTTGACGATGAAGGCCTGTACGAATTCCGAGTCCGTTTTTTGGATCAAAATGGCGACCTGGCCAATGTCAATCCAGACTTTTTCCGGGTTCCAGATCCTGAAGATGTTAACGCTACCATGGCAGCGCCCAATCTATACATTCGTCAAATTGGGGCCGATGCAGTTTTCCAGTTTAGGATGAGGGTGGATAACCTTGGGCCGGCATTGGGTATTTTCGGGGTTTCGCTGGACGGCGATTTCAGCGCAATGACCGATTGTGGCTTTTTGGCCTATCAGTCTGTAAGCCAGCAGGTGGGCCTTTCCTTTAGGGCCAGCCACCCCCGCGGGTTCGGGCTCTTTAACTTCAATGTAGAACGAGGCCGGCGAAACAGCCTGTTCAACCATTTCACTCTTGGCGATGCCAGAGGCGTGGTCACTGGAAGCAAAGCACCATATACCCTTGGGCCAGATGGCATTTACCGGGCTTCCTTCTCTGTCGCGGCATTACTGGCTGGTTGTGGAGACAAAGCTGCTTTTTCGGAAAGCTTAACTGCAGTGGGACTGCATACAGATGGCACCCACGCCGGCAACTTCTACCGCAACACCGTAAGCAATGCTTTTGCCATAGCGCCTCAGTAGGATTGCAACACTACTGGCTGGCTTCACTCGCTTCCTGCTTTCGAACATGGTAGCATTTAGCAGGTTAAGAGGGTGAAGCCATTTTGGCTGTAACACCAAAAAACAGAAACGATTATGAAAACAATGATTAAAATGTTGTTTACCCTTGCATTGATCAGTCTGATCAGTTGCGATGTAGACCAAACCCAGGAAGGCGAAATGCCTGATGTGGATGTAAACGTTGAGGAAGGTGAAATGCCGGAATACGACGTAGACTGGGCAGATGTTGATGTGAATACCACCACCCGTACGATCGAAGTGCCCAAGGTGGTCGTTGTTATGGAAGAAGAACAGGTAGAAGTACCCGTTGTGGACGTTGACATGCCCAATGAGGAAAAAGAAGAACGCACTATTATGGTGGAAGCTCAGGTAGCGGAAACCAGCCATGAAATAGAGATTGAAGGCATTTATGCCTCCAAAAACCGCTTGATAGTAGTTTCTGAACTGGAAAGTACCGGCCAGGATCTGCAAAAACAAACCATGCGTGTTTCAGACCAGATTGTGCTGAATGCGCCAGACCTTGATGTGAAGCACTACATCATTGGCGAAAAGCCGCGGGGAGATTTTAACAACCAGTACACTTATATCTCCAGCAAGTCTGAAATTGCTGATAAGTTAAGCAAGGCAACAGAAATATTGTAAACCCCAAAACGAAATTATTATGTCAACCCTCTCCGGCAACAAAGTACTACTGGTCATTTTGGCCATCATATTCCCTCCACTTGGCGTAGGGCTTCATACCGGGCTGACCTCAGCGTTTTGGATAAGCCTGGTGCTGACGCTGTTGTTTTACCTTCCGGGGCTCATTTACGCGCTGTGGGTCATTCTTTAAGAAGAAATAATCCATGAACATATTGGACTGCCGCCAGCTTTGGAAACGAGGCTGGCGGTTTTTTTAACTAATGACGCCATTTACCACGCTTTGTGCTTCTTCCTGCAACTGCTTCAGGTGGCCCTCGCCTTTGAAGCTTTCCGCATAAATCTTGTAGATATTTTCGGTTCCGGAAGGGCGGGCGGCAAACCAGCCGTTCTCAGTAGCTACCTTTAGCCCGCCGATTGCAGCACCATTGCCTGGTGCTTCTGTCAGTATGGCCTCAATAGGTTCACCCGCTAATGTGGAGGAGGTGATCTGATCGGCTGATAGCTTCTTCAGCTTGTCTTTTTGATCCGGCGTTGCTGGCGCATCAATGCGTGCATATACCGGCGCACCGTATGCTGCTGTGAACTCATCGTATATTTCACCCGGATCCTTGCCAGTTGTAGCCGTGATTTCACCAGCCAGCAGCGCAGCGATGATGCCATCTTTATCAGTAGACCACACCTTGCCGTTGCGGTCCAGAAAAGAGGCACCGGCGCTTTCTTCTCCACCGAAGCCCAGGCTGCCATCAAACAATCCGTCCACAAACCATTTAAAACCTACAGGGACTTCCACCAGTTTCCGGCCAAGTTTCTTCGCCACACGGTCTATCATTTGGCTGCTCACCAAGGTCTTCCCAATACCTGTATCTGGCGACCAGCCGGGTCGGTACCGGAAGAGGAAATCTATAGCCACAGCGAGGTAGTGATTGGGCTGCATCAATCCCTGGCTGCGGGTCACGATACCATGCCGGTCGTAGTCGGTATCACAGGCTACGGCTACTGCAAAGCGGTCTTTGAGTGCGAGCAGCCGCTGCATAGCGTAAGCAGAGGAGGGGTCCATACGCACCTTCCCATCCCAGTCCAGCGACATAAACCGGAAAGTTTGGTCTACTTGTGTATCGACAATATTCAAATTGATATTGTAACGGTCGGCAATGCGCTCCCAGTAGCGGACACCAGCGCCGCCCAGGGGGTCCACGCCGATTTCCAGTCCTGCGCTCCGGATAGCCTCCAGGTCAATTACCTGATCGAGATCGGCGGTGTAGGCATCCAGGTAGTCGTAGGTCTTCGTTGTGTAGGCTTTCAGAGCTTTCTGTAAAGGTAGCCTTTTGACTTCCTTAAGACCGTTTTCCAGAATTTCATTGGCTTTAGCCTCAATCCATGCGGTGACGCTTCCCTCCGCTGGCCCGCCGTTGGTCATATTGTATTTGAATCCTCCGTCCTGTGGCGGATTGTGCGAAGGCGTTATAATGATCCCATCTGCGAGCCCGTTTGTCCGCCCGGCGTTGTAGGTCAGAATGGCGTGGCTGACCGCAGGGGTAGGCGCATACTCATTATTGGCGGCAATCATCGTTGGCACTTCGTTGCCCGCCAGGACCTCCAGGGCGGTAGCCTGCGCGGGTTCCGAAAGTGCGTGCGTGTCCATGCCCATAAATACGGGTCCGCTGATGCCCTCCTTATGGCGATAGAGGCAGATGGCTTGTGTGGTCGCCAGAATGTGGTCTTCGTTGAAAGAGGCTGTAAGCGAGGAGCCCCGGTGGCCAGAGGTGCCAAAGGAAACCCGCTGCGTACGTTCTGCCGGGTCCGGCTTATCCGTAAAGTATTGGGTAATCAGGCGGGGGAGGTTAACGAGTTCGCCAGTGGTGGCCGGCTTACCGGCATTAGGATGGAGTGCCATGAGCTGGTTTGGGTTTGGTTGAGCTTAAAAATAGGGGACAGGGGGCGGGTGTGCAAATAGTTTACAAAAAAAGCCCGGCTGTAAATACAACCAGGCTTTTGGGGTGCCCGCGAGAGGACTCGAACCTCCACGTCCGTAAGGACACATGAACCTGAATCATGCACGTCTACCAATTCCGCCACGCGGGCCTATAATTATTATCAACGGGATAAATTGCTCTTCCCGCCTTACACTACTTCGTACCGACGGCGGGAATCGAACCCGCACTCTGTTGCCAGAACTGGATTTTGAATCCAGCGCGTCTACCAATTCCGCCACGTCGGCATAAGATTGCCGATCAATCGGCGCTGCAATGCTTTAATTGCGGATGCAAATATAGAGCGGTATTTTGAATTTGTAAAGCAAATGGAGCGAAAAAAGTTTCAATAATAACGCTCCATTTGCTTTACGACTGATAGTCAGTGTGTTCCTAACTAAAAAAACTGCGGATAATATCGAGCCCATTGGCATATAGGACCAGCCCAATTACAATCACAAACCCGACGATGGTGGCTCGCTCCAAAAACTTGTCACTGGGCTTACGGCCAGTGATCATTTCATAAAGGAGGAACATGACATGTCCGCCATCGAGTGCCGGGATAGGCAGGAGGTTCATAAAGGCCAGGATCAAAGACAGCACCGCGGTCATTGTCCAAAAGCGCTCCCAGAGCCATTCGTTGCCAAACATGGAGCCAATGGTACCAAACCCACCCAGGCTTTCTGATGCTTTGATGCGGCCACGGAACATTTGCCCGAAGGCTTTTACCTGATCGCCAAGGAAGGTCCAGCCTTTTTGTACACCGGCTGGCATGGCTTGGGCAAAGCTGTATTCCTTACGTTTGGTACCGAATAGCTCGCCTGCAAGTACCCGCTCTACCCCGATCATGCCGTTTTCCGTAGTGGTCAGGCTGAGCTGCAGGGTGTCAGAGGTATTCCGCAAAACAGTAAGATCTACTTCCACCCCATCTTTACCACGGATAGCTCTTGCAAAGTCGATAAACCAGGGCGTGGGCTGCCCATCCAGCCCTATAATCTGATCTTCGGGTTTGATGCCTGCTTTTCCTGCCGGGCCATCCTCCATTATATCTTTGATTTTGAAGGGCATACGTGGGTAAAAGAGCGCCTTGTTCTTGTATTCGTAGCTTGAGAGCAGCGTAACGTATTTGGGATCAATCGGGACTTCCACTTCCCGGCCTTCCCGCTCCACCGTGATCTTGTCGGCATTATTGATAATGATTTCGCGGACCACCAATCGGTCGTTGAATTGCTCATAAGGCTTACCAGCTATGCTAAGGATGTGGTCTCCATCGCGCAGCCCCATTTCCTGCCCCAGCGAATCTACCTGAATACCGTATTCGAGGTTCTCGTTGGGCAGGTACTCTTGTCCGTATACCCAAAGCACAAAACCATAGAGCAGGAAGCCGAGAATAAAGTTAACTGTCACACCGCCCAGCATAATAATGAGCCGTTGCCAGGCCGGCTTGGAGCGGAACTCCCATGGCTGCGGTTCCTCGCTCATTTGCTCGGTATCGAAGCTCTCATCGATCATACCGGAGATCTTGACATAGCCGCCCAGGGGCAGCCAGCCGATGCCGTACTCGGTTTCTCCAATTTGTTTCTTGTACAATTCAAACCATGGATCAAAAAAGAGGTAGAATTTCTCCACACGGGTGCCAAACAGGCGAGCCGGCAGAAAGTGGCCCAGCTCATGCAGTACAATCAAAATAGAAAGGCTAAGCATCAACTGCCCGCCCATAATTAGATAATCCATAAATTATTTTCTTCCTTGCAGGATGGTTAGTTTATCGAACAAAAGAACAGCTTCGTTCCGGTTATGTTGTTTAGGAGCGGGCAAAGGTAGTTAAATATTATATTAGCGCCGCGGATTTCAGGACGAAACGAAACTGAACAGTAAAGAGGCGGAAACAATTTAAGCTGCGTGGCAGGCGCTATTTCCGTCAAACGATTAAGCGAGGATATGAATATTTTTTTTACGGATCAGGTGAGGGGAGAGGTGGCTGCGCTTCCTGAAAGTGAAGCCCGGCATTGTATTCAGGTGCTTCGCCATAAAGTCGGCGACCGCATCCGCTTTATAGACGGGCAGGGCGGGCTATACGAAGGGGAGATTGTTGAGGCAGGCAAAAAGACATGCCTGCTGAAGGTCATTTCTCATAAGGAAAACCACGGCAAACGCTCTTACCGGGTACACCTTGCAGTTGCTCCGACCAAAAACATCAGCCGGATGGAGTGGCTGCTGGAAAAAGCCACTGAAATTGGGTTAGATACCTTCACGCCCTTGCTATGCAGTCATTCCGAACGCCGGGTGCTGAAGATGGAGCGGCTGGAGAAAATTGTACTCTCCGCTGCAAAGCAGTCCGTTAAAGCCTATTTTCCCCAACTCAACCCCCTGATCGGGTTTGACGATTTTTTGGCAGAAACAGACCGGGAAGCTGACCGTTTCATCGCTTATTTAGGTAAGGGCGTTAAGGGGGCCTTAAAACAAAACTACAAAGCCGGGCAAGACGTTTGTTTGTTGATTGGCCCGGAAGGCGGTTTCAGCCCGCAGGAAGCCGAGGCTGCTGCCGAGGCAGGATTTACCCCTGTTTCTTTAGGCGAAAGCCGCCTGCGGACTGAGACGGCAGCCCTTGTTGCCTGCCATACTATTCATCTATTAAATGCATAATCCATGTTGAGAATTGGAATGGGGCTTATTGCGATCTTTTTGATATCATTTACCACACCGGCCGACCCTGGTGCAGGAACTTTGAAGATGGGCCTGCTCAAGTATAACGGAGGGGGCGACTGGTACGCCAACCCCACTGCACTGCCTAATCTTGCCGCCTTTTGTAATGTGCAATTAGGTACTGACTTCGATACGGAATATGAAGAAGTAGAAGTGGGGAGCGTAGAGTTGTACAACTTTGCTTTTGTACACATGACCGGTCATGGAAATGTAGTCTTCTCAGATGCAGAAGCAGAAAATCTACGCAATTATCTGTTGGGAGGCGGTTTCCTTCATATCGACGATAACTACGGCATGGACCCTTACGTGCGGGTAGCTATGAAGAAGGTATTCCCGGAGCAGGAATTTGTAGAGTTGCCATTTGAGCACCAGGTTTTTCACCAGAAGTTTGAGTTTGAGAATGGGTTGCCGAAAGTACATAAACACGATGACAAGCCAGCACAAGCCTTTGGTTTGTTTCACGAAGGCAGGATGGTTTGCCTGTATTCTTTCGAGTCAGACCTGGGCGATGGCTGGGAAGACGAAGACGTGCACAACGACCCGGAGCCTATTCGTCGCCGCGCCCTTCAGATGGGGGCTAACATCATACAATTCGCTTTTCAGCAGTAGGAATTACTGCCAGATCACAGACCGTTTGCGCCGGATATAGTTCCGTACATTAAGCCAGAAGGCTACGAAAATGTACAGAATTACCGGCGACCCCAGGGCCACGAACGAAATGTAAATAAAATTGATGCGCACGCGGGCAGAAGCGATCCCCATTTTGTCTCCGAGATAGCTGCATACACCAAACGCTGATCTTTCCATTAAGTCTTTTACGTATCGCATAAGCCATTTTTTGGTCAGGCACTTCACTTCCATGCAATGCCGAGCAGGCCACCTCAACCTGTCATCAAGTATAACGTTTAATCCGGTTGAGGCGTTGCCGGCAAGCGGGATTCCGGTCAAAAAGCATAGCAATGCCCGCTATTGTTCTGGAACAAATCCCTAACAATAAAATAGGTAAATGGATTACACAACCGGTAAAAAAATTACGTTACCGGAGGCAATGCCCATGATTATTCTGCGATAGCCGTCATGGCATCGTTCATAGACACCTGCTCATAAACGGCAGCACCGTTCTCCAGGGAGTGTCCAGGTTCTTGCATATTGCCTTCCGAGCCGGAAAAAAGGAAAAACGCACCGGCGGCGCCAAAAACGAGAAGCAATGCGATAATAATAGTTTCGATGTTCGACTTGTTACGTGCCATGATGTTTGGTTGTTTGTTGCAGCAGCAGCACTGGCAGGGCTGAAAGCTGCGGTTTAGGAATGCGGGGGGCTTTCCCGTCGGGGCAGCAGAGCGCTCCGACGCGGCATAGGAATGCCATGGCAAGTGCGGGGCACTTTACCGGGCAAAAGGTTTCGACAAGGCACAGCAAGGGCTTTCAGCTTCCGTTGCAATGGAGGCTGTTACTCAGGAGCGGGCATAGCTCGCCCCTTTAGCGGCGTGCGGTCAGGCACGTGCTATTCAGGCATAGGAGTAGCAGGGCAAGCGGATACACTTGCCAGAGGTACAGGCATACATTGGACACAATGATAGCCTGGTGTTTGCCGGGCTATCAGGCAAAAAATGTAAAGGGCCTGCGGGGTACGCTACCGCACCTGGCCAATACTGTGTTTGAAATCGGTGGTTGTAGATGGCCTGCGAATTGCAAGCGTAGGAGTGTTGTTTAAGGAGGAGATGGTGCAGTGCAGCCTTTGGGGCAGTAGTTGCCCAAGCAGTCTGCACCCGGTTTGTAAGGGTTCTGCATAGGTTGTCTTGGTTTACTGAATGATTATGATTGCAGGCATACAGTTTTCCAACTGTGCCTATGCAAATATTATAAAAATTATCTATATATGTATGATTCGACTGTGTTTTATTAAAAAAAATCTTCATTTGTTTCTCTGTATTGTGTTCATATACAGAGCTGCAAAATATATGCCAAAAATAGTATGTGTTTATTTTAAGCTTGTACTTACAGGCTTAGGCTGGCTTGAAGGCGGTAGCAAGAGCCACAGTTTACCGTAGGATTTGAGGTTGCCGGCTTCCTGTGCAGCTGCATCTCCAATACCGGTGTAAAAGTCGACATGCCCGGGGCCACGGATAGCGCCGCCGACATCCTGCGCAATTAGCAAGCGGTAATCATGTCCGATCACGCGCTGTTTGCGGTTGTCGAAAATGGGGAAAGCCGCGAGGAGGCAGCTTCCCAGGGGGATATACCTGCGGTCGACAGCTATGGAGTAGCCGGGAGTGAGGGGCACGTTGCCGGCTCCGGATGGTACTGTTTGCTGACGGATGAAAAAAGTATAGGAAGGGTTTTGAAACAGAATGGTGTCAGTCAAGGTAGGGTTTTTGAGCAGGAACTTGCGGATGCCGCGGATAGAAAGGTTGGGGATATTAAGGTCCGGCTGTTCCATGATATATTTTTCAATACTCAGATAGGGGTGGCGGTTGCTGCCATTGTATGAAAAGAGCTCCCGGGTGCCATCCGGGTATTCCACATAACCGGAGCCCTGAACCTGCATATAGTACAGGTCCACCTTATTGGCGGCATAAGCAAGCTCGAGCCCCATACTGTCGAGCACCCCTTCCCCTTCAATCTGAGCGCGGGTAGGAAGAGCGCCTTCCCAGTCAAGTGGGCGGCTGTAAATCGGATATTTGAACGGCCCGGTAGGTTCCCGGGATACTTTTATGACCGGTGTGAAGTACCCTGTGAACTGTACATTCCCACGCTGGTCCCTCCCCCAGATCTGATAGGCGTTCAGATACTTCTCCATGCCAAAGGGTTGTGCGTGCTGCCATGCGGCGAGCATTTCAGTGACTTCACGGAGCGCTTCGTGCCGTATTCTCAGGTTTCCTACCTGATAATTGCTTCGGCTTCGGGCAAGGTCCAGTAATTTAAGGTTGTGCTGCAGGGCTTCTACTGCTTTCCCATCAATGATGGGCAGCGTGAGGGAATCCAGAGGGATAGGAGTGTAAATATCCTGCTGTTTGGGTTGTCCCTGCACCCTTCCGTATCTGTCGATTTTCAGCTTTTTTGGCTTATGGCGGGCATCAGGGGTATCAACTGGAAGTTGCCCGGACTCGGGAGAAGGCCCACAGCCAGTCAGAGCAGTGAGCGCCAGGCAAATGACAGCCGTGCGTATTTTCATGAGGAGATAGGTTGATGCCACCAACAATTATACTATAAAAATCAGTGACTTCCAAAGGGCTTTTGGGCAGTGATCAGCCCATAGTACCAAAGCCCCTGTTTCAGTGCCTGGAACTGTCGTATACTGCCAAGGATATTATTGTGCTGTGCCCGGGTCCGGATACCAATAGGGTGAAGCAGGTAATTGGCCCATAGCCAGCGTCGGGAAATCAAGTAAAGATTTTTGAGGGAGATAAATGTATAGCGGGTATAATCCTGAATTTGGATATTCTCAAAGCCCGTACTTTCCAGGTGAGCGTGATGCTCGTGCGTACTATCAAGGTCCGGTATGGCCCAGCGGTTGACCCAATCCAGCAGCAGTTTTTCCTGCGCATCAGGGAGTGGCCTTTGGTACCGGATATATTCGGCAATGACAATTCGGCCTCCGGGTTTCAGGAGGCGTGCAGCTTCCCGGTAGAAGGCGGCTTTGTTTTGCGCATGGCAAAGGCTTTCACAGGCCCAGATCGTATCTACGCTGTTGTCTTCCATGGGCACCTGACAGTAGTCGCCTTCAATGAATTGGCAAAGGTGGGCGAGCCTGCGTTCTGAAGCCTGTTTTTCAGCGGTGGCGACTTGGGTGGCAACGGGCGTAATACCCGTTACCCGTACAGATTTTTGGGCGGCCAGCCACAAACTGCTGCCGCCGTTGCCACAACCGGCGTCAAGGACATGCTCTCCGGGCTCTATTTTGCCCAATGCTGCCATAATTTGGTTGGTATTTAGCAGCGCCTGCTCGTGTGTCCGGTGGTTGCGGTCATAAAAACCGAAATGGACAGCCTGATTGTCTTCATTGAGCCAGGCAACTTTGTAGTCAAACCGGGTTTCATCATAATAACGAATGACATCACTAAAATGGGTCGTCTGCAGGGGAGGGGTGGGCATGGGCTCCTAAATCTGTTTCTGCTGGCAAAATAGGGAATTTTGAGGACTGCCATGAAAATAGCGCAGCCCCGCCAGCCATTCGGCTAACGGGGCTGCTGTAAGCATAACAATGAGTTGGTGTTATGCTCTGCCTTTTAGCATCATATTCCAGTACATGAATGGCAGGCCGTACTTCTTGAGCACCCACATCGGGTAGAGCTCTTTTGAAGTGTCAAAGAACTTGGACAACATCGGGTCGCTGTCCCGTTCGCCTTCGTAGTTGAACTCCGCAAGTACCATTTTGCCGTAACCTGTCACCAGTGGGCAGGAAGAGTAGCCCTGATAATCGTTATTGAGCTTGCCATCATTGGCTATGGCATGGAAGAGGTTCTCTACGACCACGGGAGCCTGCTTGCGTACGGCTGCTCCGGTCTTTGCTGTCGGTAAAGCTGCGGCATCACCCAGTGCGAAAACATTTGGGTATCGCTTGTGCTTCAGGGTATTAATGTCTACTTCAATCCAGCCTTTGGTAGGGCCATCCTGTACGGCGAGCTGAGACTCCTGAATAAAATCGGGTGCAGCTTGTGGTGGGGCAAGGTGGAGCATATCGAACTCCATCATAGCGTGGCCTTCTACAACTTCTTCTTTCTCAGTGTCACGGTAGTTATAGCACACGGCAGAAATCTTGTCGTATTCCTTCACGATGTCAAAGTATACCCGCTTATTTTCCCCGTCAATTTTTTTAATTCGGTGGAAGAAGCGCAGCTGCAACCCTTTGCGGTCCACCACCTTCATGAGGGTAGACTTAAACGGTTCTACCCCGAAGATCACACTGCCCGGTGTCAGGAACACGATGTCGGACTTCTCGCGTACGCCCTGCTTACGCCAGTAGTCATCCGCCAGATACATGATCTTCTGAGGGGCACCACCGCATTTGATGGGCGTGGCAGGTTGGGTGAAAATAGCGTTACCGCCTTTAAATTCCTGAAGGACTTCCCAGGTGTAATCCGGATCTACATAATTGCTGCAGACCTGGTTCTTGTTCATGGTTTCTTCCAGGCCTTCAATCTGCGAATAGTCATACTTAACCCCCGGGCAGGCCACCAGGTAGTCGTAGAATACCTTAGTGCCGTCTTTGAGTACGACCTCGTTGTTATCCGGGTTGACAGCGGTCACATATTCCTGAATCCACTGCGCGCCTTTTGGGATTAGGTCGCCCATGTTGCGCTCCGTGTCCTTATAATTAAAGGTGCCTGCGCCTACCAGCGTCCAGGCGGGCTGATAGTAATGCTTTGATGCCGGATCAATAATGGCAATGTCCAGGTTTTTGTCTTTGAGGAGTAGTTGAGCAGCAACGGTAATACCAGCCGTGCCTGCTCCAATGATCACTATCTGATGTTTCATGTGAATTGGCTTTAATAATGTTTGGTGAAGTTAGAGCCAATCCTTTTTTTCTTTTGTGTGTCCGGTCACACAAGAGGGTGATAAAAATCATTAAAAGTGTTAATAGTTATTGCCAAGAGCATGCTGATGAGCGACCCCAGCCTTTTATGGCGGGTATTCCGGTGCAGTACATAGGCAAGATGAATAACCTGGAGGTTTAGGGGGCGAAAAGTTGGATTGAGGTTCAGCGGCGCTGATCCGGCTTTTCTTTCTCAAGGTAGATGTCCCCGAATGTCACGGAAATCGTTACATTGGGGTAGTACTCCGCCCGGGGCTGGAATTCTACCTTTTTAATCTCGTCTGTATTCTTCAGGAATTCCATTTTGAGATTGCTGGGAAAGTAAATACTGCCGTGCTGAGCGGTGAGGGCATAGCCGTAGTCCAGCAGCCGGGGGTCGAAGAGGAAAATGTCACTTTTGGTGCCTGTAATATTGAGATCTAATAATCCGGCAGAGGCTGAAAGGATACGGACATCTCCATAGTTAGCTTCAATGCTGTACCGGCCCTTGATCTCCTCCAGAGTCACGTTTGAACGCCGGGCATTGATCATGATGTCGCCATCGAGGCGTTTACCGGAAATATCACCAAAGCGTGTGGAAAGATCAATGCTGCCCTTAACATTTTCAAGCCCAACCGGGCTGAACTCGCCCTGATAGCGGAACCCTTTGGCGAGGTTGATGACGTTGGCTGTGCCAAAATAGTTTTTCAGGTAGACCGGGCAGTCTTCGGGTACTCTTACTACATAGCGGGCAGAGAGATTGGAAGCAGGCTTAGGGGCCCCTTCGGGCACAGAGATGTAGTTGCGCACGTAGATTTTGTTGCGTACGCGCTCTGCGATATACTTGATCGCTTCAATATCTGCCTCTGCAGTGGTTTTGTCGGGATGTTTGGCAATGAATTCAACAGTAAGGGCGATTTCGTCCTTATTCCAGGTTTCGATAGAGACATCAGCTTTTTCGCCTTCGATGTTCACTTCATAGGTTTCCCGGTATTTGAAGGTTTTTTCCAACCGCTTGGTGATGACGTGGAGGTTGGTGGTCTGCGCCATCAGCCCGTTGCCGGGAAAGCTCAGCCCGTAAAGAGCGAGCATTATCCAAAGTGGCTTTGGGAAAAGCCGGCTTAGGCTTCGTTTGCCAGCCTGCAGCGCCCGAAGAGTCCGGGTTGCGCTAAATAAAGGGTTCCAATTTTTCATTATTGGTCCAGATATTTTGATGGGCAATGGTGATTAAATTTGAGTAATCATTTCCCGGATCAGGCCGGAGCGTTCTTTTTCGATCTCGCTCATTTGCCGGATGAGCTGAGCGTCTTTTCCATAGCGCTCCATCATTTTGGCCACTTCCTCCTGAGCGTCTTTCAGGTCTGCCCACTCGGATAGCAGCAGTTCATAGGTAGGCAGTTGTTTCGCTACCGGGTCTTCACGGAATTCGTTTACCGCTTTTTGCATCAAAGCATCCGCCTGCCCCCAGTCTTCAATACTGGCGAATTGGGCTCTTGTGGTCTGCTGATCATAAGTGTAGGTGGCTTGCAACGGTGCCTCATCCGGCTGTGGCCAGGCCCACCAAAGACCGAGTGCAAGGGCAATAGCCGCTGCTCTGGCCAGCATCATTAGTTGGAATCTGCGGGCGGGTGGCCTGATACCCCCTTCAATAGCCGTCCAGACTTTGGCCGGAGGCGCATATTGAGGGAGCTTTGCGAGAACTTCCGTTAGCTGCTGTTGGGATGTGTCCGCTTCAAGCGTGTCCGTGATGCGTGCCCAAACCATAGAAGGAGGTGTGTAGGCAGGCAGCTCATGTAACGCAGAATGCAACGGGGCTTCTGCAGCCACTTTATCCAATTCCCGGCCGATCTCCTGCCAGCATTTTGCCGGGGGAGCATAGACCGGCATTCGGGAAAGTGCATCTTTCAGGGTCGTGCGGTTTTGCTCACTCATCGATTAGGAGTTGTAATGTTCTAGTGTTTCCCGCAGCCGCTTTTTAGCATGGAAGAGCTGCGATTTGGAGGTGCCAACCGAGACACCCAGCATTTCTGCTACTTCTTTGTGCGGGTAGCCTTCAATTTCTATCAGGACGAATACCGCCCGGTAGCCTTCCGGTAAGGCCTGAATGGCCCGTTCGAGGTATTCAACATCCAGTTGGTGCCCCCAGTTAATAGCTTCCTCCCCTAGGTTATGTTCCAGGGGCTCAAATTTCAGTTGGCGCTTAATATGGCTCAAAGCTGTTCGGACTACTATTGTTTTGATCCAGGCCCCAAGCGTTGACTCCCGCCTGAACTTAGGCAATGCCCGAAAGACCTTGATAAAGGCATCCTGTAAAACATCATTGGCGGAATCAAAGTCGTTGGTGATCCGGTATGCGGCTGTATACATGGCTTTACAATACCGCTCGTACAGCTCGCGTTGCGCAAGGCGGTCGTGGGCCAGGCAGCCTTCAATAAGTTCTGATTCCGTCATACTTTTTGTCACATAAACCATGAGCCTGGAGTTCTCCTTTAGTTTTCGGTTACAAAGAGCGCTCCAGGCACAGAACAGGTTGTATAGGAATGAAAAAATTACTTACCCAGTAATAAGCCGAGTGAAAAAATCAGCCGTTCTGGGCGCTGATCGAAATCGTATCGCTGATCGTTGAAGTACATGTGGTCACCAAAGCGGGTGAAGTTGCCCTGATAGCGTACATCGAGCATAATATTCCAAATGTCGAGCCCCGCCCCAATCTGATAACCGTAGGTTAGGTCTTCAAAACGCTGTTCATAGTTTTCATAGGCCAGCAAATCAGAGGTGCTATTGATATACACGTGCCCCAATGGCCCGCCACAGAGCCGCAGTGCACCAATGCGATAGTGGAGCAGGAGTGGGATGTCAAGATATTGATATTTCTCAGAGAGGACTTTACGGACCGCTCCGGAACTTCTGAGCTCCTCCACTTCATAGTCCACCCGGTTGGAATTAAAGATGACTTCCGGCTGTATGATCCATTTTTCACCGAGGGGGATTTGCAGGACAAGCCCGCCCTGAATACCAAACTGCGCCTCGTCTACATCGAGGTTTAGCTCAGGCGAGCTGCCTCCTTCGGGGATATTGTTGGGGCTTGAAGGCACGTTGAGGTTGACCAGCCCGGCACGTATACCGAGGCGGACCTGGGCAGATAAAGTTAGGGTGCATAATAACAGCAGGGTGATCAAAGTCGGGATTTTCATATGCATACGTTTTATGGTTTTCGACTGTTCTTTTCCCAAAAGTAAACGAAGCGGGTGCTTCGGGGTTGCGTTCGTATTTTTATTAACCACAAATTTAGGCTATAATTGCTGTCTTGGATAAAATCAGATTTTGCCTATGGAAATCAAACAGACGGCATTTGCCGGAAGCTTCGCAAAAGAATCGCAGTGCCCGCGTGACGGTAAGCCGGAATATGCGTTTATCGGCCGCTCAAACGTAGGCAAGTCTTCGTTAGTCAATATGATTTGCAAACGGAAGAGCATTGCCCGTATTTCCCGCACGCCGGGCAAAACCCAACTCCTCAATTATTTTTTGGTTGACGGGTTATGGTACCTGGTTGATCTGCCGGGGTACGGGTACGCCAAAATTTCCAAGAAAAAGCGGGCGGAGTGGCAGCGAATGATCCGGACGTACCTCAAAACCAGGTATACCCTGCAATCGGCCTTTGTGCTTATTGATAGTAATGTGCCCCCTCAGGAGATTGACCTCGATTTTATGAATGAATTGGGAGAGGAGCAGATCCCTTTTGCGATCGTATATACTAAAGCAGACCGCCTCAAGCCTCAGGAGCTGGAGGACAACCTGGCGCAAATCCGTAAGGCCATCCTGCAGCACTGGGAATCGCTGCCTCCTGAATTCATCACCTCTTCCAACACGGGGCTCGGCCGGGAGGAGCTGCTAGCATACATTGATCAGGTCAATAAGCAGTATTTTGAACATCACGAGGACCTGTAGCAACCGGGGAGCCCGAACGTAGAAGCCAATGAAAAAGAAAGAACAGCAAACAGGCTATGAGCATGTGATACCGGATATTGAGGACTGGCCAATCTATAAACTGAGCCAGGACCGGCGCAATTTTATTGCGGACATCGATCAGTTCATCACAGACCGCTTTATGCGGCAGCCCACCCCTAAGCTTACGGATATCTTATCTAAGACCATTTACCTGGAGCGCATCCGTATGAAAGAGGAGCCCTGGAAAGTGGACCCGCCGAATGAGCGTCAGTTTTGGCGTAAAATTCGCAATCAACTTATGGGGCAGTCGCTGGACCGCAGCGAAGAAGAAGCGCGCCGGACCAATGAAGAGTTGCTCCGGAAAATCGTCCACCGGTACTCTGAAGAAATCGTTGGTACTTTCCAAAAAGGCACTTTCCTCTTTGCCCGGCGGTTTTTGACCTTGTTTTTTACCCGTTTGCTCAACACCGCTGCCAGCCGTAACTGGCGGCGTTTTTGGGGCAGTAAGCACCGGCTTCAGGACCGGCTTCTGGTCAGGGGGCATGTAGAGACCATCCGGGCCTTGATGAAAAAAGGCACGGTGGTGATCGTCCCCACTCACTTCAGCAACCTCGATTCTATACTGATTGGGTATGCACTGGACTCCTTTGTTGGGTTGCCCTCCTTTTCCTACGGAGCAGGACTCAACCTTTATAATACAGGTTATACGGCTTACTTTATGAACCGCCTCGGTGCTTACCGTGTGGACCGGCGTAAGAAAAACCCGATCTATCTGGAAGTACTCAAAGGCATGTCCAAACTTTCCATTCAGCGCGGGGTCAACAGTCTTTTCTTCCCGGGAGGCACACGCTCACGTTCCGGTGCCCTGGAGACTAAACTGAAGCTGGGCCTGATGAGCACTGCAGTAGAAGCTCAACGGGCTATCTATGAGGAAGGCCGGCAGGAGAAGGTTTTTATCTGTCCGCTTATTCTGGGCTATCACTTTGTGTTGGAGGGGCAGTTCCTGATTGATCAGCACCTTAAGCGGATGGGCAAGGAGCGCTACATGCAAAGCCGGGATGAGTTTTACAGCTTCCGCAAGCTCACTAAATTTATCTGGCAGTTCTTTTCTCAGGAAAATGATATTACGCTCTCCTTCGGTCAGCCTATGGACGTGCTGGGCAACTACGTAGATGCCGATGGCCACAGCTTTGATCAGTATGGTAATGAAATCAACCTGGAAGAGTATTTTTATACCGCTGGCAAGGTCACTAAGAACCTCCAACGGGAATCCGAGTACACCAAGCGGCTGGGAGAGCGAATTGTAGAGCGCTATTTTAAGGATAATATCGTGCTGAGCAGCCATCTGGTGGCCTTTGCTGCCTTCCAGATTGTGAAAAATAAAAACAGCCGCCTCGATCTTTACGGTATCCTGCGCCTGCCGGCAGATGATTATGTCTTTCCAATGGCGACGATGCGGGAAGTGGTGGGGCAGCTACGGCAACGCCTCATTGATATGGCAGAAGCCGGAGAGGTAAAGCTGTCGGAACAAGTGATGTATGATGTGGATCAGCTCATAAAAGACGGCATCAGCCGATTGGGGACCTATCACATAGCCAAACCATTGCGCTTCAATAAAAAATGGCAAATCATTAGTGAAAGTTTCAAGGTGTTGTATTTTTATCACAACCGCCTCACCGGCTACGGGCTGGAAGAAAAGGTGCAGTGGAAGCAATTTGACCTTGAAATGGTTTAACCCCTATGATCAAACGATTTTTTCTTTCGGAACGCAATATGATGGCTGCAATCCTGGTCAATGCAGTGCTCATATTTATGCTGTATTTTCCGGGCTGGAGGCACAATGAATGGCTGGAGCTGATCGATCATGTCTTCATCCTCTTTTTTCTTCTGGAAGCAGCCGTTAAGCTTTACACGCTCAAACCACGCTATTATTTTGCTGACCCCTGGAACCGTTTCGACCTGATCATTGTCCTGGGCAGCCTGCCTTCTTTGCTAGTGCAGGTCATACCTGTACCCGATACCTCGCTGCTGATCATTTTGCGCTTGTTCCGCCTGATTCGCCTGATTCGTTTTATTCGTTTCGTGCCGCATTTGAGTAAAGTGATTACCGGTTTGGGGCGGGCGCTGCAGGCCTCGCTCTTTGTGCTGCTGGCTTTATTGTTCCTCAATCTGTTGCTAGCCATATTCACCTGCCATTTTTTTGCAGATGTTGCTCCGCAGTATTTTGGAGACCCCCTTATTGCATCTTATTCTATTTTCCAGATGTTTACCGTGGAAGGATGGAATGAAATTCCGGCCACGATCGCCCAAAGTCTATCAGAGCGGCAGACTCAGGCAGGGATTTTTAACACGAGTATCCTTATTGGGCTGACCCGGCTCTACTTCGTGCTGGTGGTGTTGCTGGGCGGTGTTTTTGGCATGTCCCTTGCCAATGCTGTCTTTGTTGATGAAATGACTATGGACAATAATGATGCTCTGGAACGCAAAGTTGATGACCTGCACAACGAAATAAAGGAACTTAAAGCTCTGCTGCTACGTAACGCACAAAAAGAAAACCCATGAACTTCATCGTTTACGATTTGGAAGCAACCTGCTGGGAAGGGCGGCCGCCCAATAAAACTCAGGAAATTATTGAGATTGGCGCGATCTCAATCAATGGCTATGGGGAAGTTACAGGCTCTTTCAACAAGTTCATCCGGCCGGTACTCAATCCTAATCTGTCCCTTTTTTGCCGGGACCTGACCTCTATCGAGCAGGAATATGTCGACCGGTCTAATGAATTCCCGGAAGTTATTGAGCACTTTCAGGATTGGGCGGAGATTTTTGATGAGGATTATCTGCTTTGTTCGTGGGGTGCCTTTGACCGTAAAATGCTCATACAGGATTGCGAGCTGCACGGAATGGAGTGGGAGTGGGCAGAACACCACCTGAATGTGAAAAAGGAATATGCAAGAATGCGCGGGCTGCGCCGACCGCGTGGGCTTCGCTCTGCCGTGGAAAAAGAGGGTTTTGAATTCACTGGCACCCACCATCGGGCGATTGACGATGCAGAAAACCTGGCCAAGCTGTTTATCAAGTACCTCGATGAGTGGCAGTATTAAGAGAACCGGCAATGCGTAGTTACATCGCCGGTTCTTCTATGCTCCATTTAATTTAGAAGCCCATGCCTACGGTAAGCTTGTAAAAGGAGTCATTGCCTTCCAGTACATCGCTGCCGAAGGCAAACCGTGCCCACGTACTACCGTTGGGGTTGGAGAACTGCAGATAGGGCCCGACCCACTGATAGACATCGGATGATTCCTCCACATCGGATCCGCCGGAAAGGATGAGGTGTTCCCAGTGCGCACCAAAAGATAGGAAGTCCAGCGCTTTGTAGCCTGCGTTCAGCCAGTAGTGCGTGTAGGCCAAGGTGGAACCTTCTTCACGTAGTGGTGCGTAGTAGCCCAGGTAGAACTCTCCCTCCAGGCTCTCTGTGCTTAGCCCAACGGTTAGGTTAGGCACGATACCATCGCCCATAATGCCAGGGCCGGCTGTGGCACTGGAGAGCAAGTTGCCACCAAGGAAACCTATCTGTGGAGTGATGCTGATAGACTCAGAAGCTTGAAAGCTTACCCCCATGCCAAATTCTGTCCAGTTGCCCCAGCCTCCACCAGTGCCTCCGGACCAAAGAATGCCATAAAAGGTAAAGTCCATCTTGTCGCTAACGCTGTAGCCCCCGGAGAAGAAAGGGTAAAACCCAAAGAACTGATCGGAGTTCAGCGTGACGTTCATGCTAAATTTGTTCTCCTCCTCCTCCTGAGCCTGAGCTTCCTGAGCTGAAAAAACTAATGCCAGGCAGCTGATTGTGGCAAGTGCTAAACGCTTGAGGTGGTTAAAATGCTTCATTTTTAGTGAGATTTGTTGGTTATGAAAAAAAATATTCAAGTCAATGCTTGCACAGAAATCTAAGCTATGTGCTCCGTCTGTAAGTCAGGGCAATACAAAAGACCTGCCTGCATAGGGCGCAAAGCGTTATGGATAATGAATAAAAGATGTCTTGATACCCCCGGTATATGGCATTTATACCAGAGAATAGCTTGGTTAGGTTTGGTCTATCTGGAAAGAGGTATCCTTTCGTATCAGGATGGTGTCAAAAGTAGGGGCAGAAGCGGAGTAATACTACTCTGATTTTTTATGCCGTGTTATGCCAAAAAATGAAAAATTGTTTTAATATACTGTTAATCAAATTTATAGCGTGATTTTTTTGTTACGCCCAAGCTGATTTTGTTGCTTTTAGATGCAATGGTATTGCTATCGGGTTTGAGTTTTGTGGTCTTAAGAATTGAATAGCCTTCCTGACTACATAGCAGGAAAGGCTATTCAGAAGCAGTAGCTTTTTTCAATCAGGGTTGTGCTTAAAGTGATTTAAGCTCCAGGTTTTTCCATTTGACCCGGATGCCGCCACCATCGTGGATTTGAAGGCAAATGCCGCCTTCGCCCGTCCCGATTTTTTCGTCCTTTATCCTGACCATACGTTTGCCGTTAAGCCAGGTAGTTACCCGGTCGCCTTTGGCTTTGATTTTCATGGTATTCCAGGCATCAGCCATCAGTGCTGCTTCTCTCCGGGCACTGGGCTTGATCAGCCAGCCTCTGCCGTAGGACTCGTAAATGCCTCCGGTATGCTTATTGGGCGGGGCTACTTCCACCTGCCAGCCTTGTACTTTCGTGCCATCAACCGTGGAGCGGAAGAAAACGCCGCTGTTGCCGTTCGCCTCCTGCAGGAATTCAAGGGTAAGCACAAAGTCGTCGTAGAATTCAGTAGTGCAAAGGTAGCCGTACTGTTCATCCGGACCACTCTCAGAAATTAGCAGGCCTTCCTCGACGTACCATTTTTCGGTACCGTAGGCTTCCCAGCCGTTAAGGTCTTTTCCGTTAAAAAGCTGCTGCTGGGCGCTAAGGCTGAGCGAAAGCCCCAACAGGGCAAATCCAAGTAATACTCTCATAGCGGGCGGATTTTGATATTCTTAAACCAGATCTTGCTGCCGTGGTCCTGCAAGCCGATTAGCCCGGACTTGGCAACGCCATAGTCAGGATAGCCTTTCCACTTGCCGACCTCCTTGCGCATCTGCCAGTCGGCAGACCAGGGTTCGAAACTGAGCATTTCCGCCCCGTTGAGCCAGTAGGTTACTTTCTCCGGGGTGAAGCGGATTCGGCTGCTGTTCCACTCGCCTGCCGCCTTAACGGGCTTGTCTTTTTTAGGTACATACATGCCGTAATCAGCCCCCACGTACTGATTGTCAAGCAGCGCTTGCTCAAATCCAATATCGTCGAGCAACTGATACTCCGGAGCATTTTCATACATGGCATGGTACTGTTCTCCTTCCAGAATATGGTAGAAAATCCCGCTGTTGCCGGTTTTTTCGATCTTCCACTCCAGGTAAAGGTCAAAGTTTTCAAAGTTTTGCTTGCCATATACAATATCCCCTCCGGAACCTGTGGTCATGAGTACCCCCTCCTGAACGGACCAGGTGGGCGGAAGGCTGTCCTGATTGTAGCCCCGCCAGCCCTCAGTGGATTGGCCATCGAAAAGGAGCATCCAGCCTTCTGCTTTTTCGGCTTCGGTGAGGGTGTTATCAGCGGCGGGCGCTTCAGGCTCCGGAGTTGCGGCTGAGGCCTGTTCCTGTTCAGATGTAGCGCCTCCACATCCCACAATGAGAAGCGTTAAGGCGAAGAATAATAGGTTCTTCATACAGTTGATTTTAGTTGATTAGTCGTTTTGAATAGCGATCGGTCTGGATTTAAACCACTTTCATATTCACCGGGTCCCAGTCAATAAACCGGTTTTCAAAGTAGCTATCGTTGCACAAAAGTGCCGGTGCACAGGCCCGGAAGCCGAAGATGGGGTCCTCCACGACTTGCCCGCCTTCGCGTATGGCGCGGAAGAGGTTGCCAAAGTGGTCGTAGTGGGCGCCTTTATAGCCTTTTTCCACCTCGTAGACCATCTTTTGGGGTGGCAGGATTTGTTTGCGGTCGCTGCGAGCACCTGTTTCTTTCTCTTTGGCATCCAGGAAGGGATCATCACTGTGAACAGTGCGGTTGCGCTCAACGGTGACATCATTCCAGCCGATATTCATGGAGCCTTTGCTGCCGTTGATTTTAAGGTAGGTAGAGCCGCTTGTGCCATCCACAAAATTGCAGCGCAGGGACAGGTTGAAGCCCGGGTGCGCTTCGCTGTCAGGGTAGTTGAACATGCCCAGCAGGACATCCGGCACTTCCCGGCCGTCCTTCCAGTATCGCAGTCCGCCCATGGCCGCGATGCGCTCCGGGCCAAGGGAACTGGTGATGAAATGGAGGCTGGAAAACAGGTGTACAAACAGGTCGCCCGACATGCCCGTGCCGTAATCCCGGTAGTTGCGCCAGCGGAAAAAGCGCAGAGGGTCAAAGCCACGCTTCGTGGTATTGGAAATGTACGTGGCCCAGTCCACCGTCTTTTCGCTGGCATCCTCAGGCACCGGGTATTGCCAGGCACCGGCAGGGGAGTGGCGGGCCCAGAAACCTTCGGCATAGTTGATATCTCCGATTACCCCGGCTTCCAGGAGCTCTTTGGCCTTTTCATTGCCCAGAGAGGACAGGCCCTGACTGCCTACCATAAAGACGGTGCCAGAGGCTTTCCAGGCATCAATCAGCTCCTGGCCTTCCCCAACGCTGTGCACCATCGGTTTTTCACAGTAGACGTGCTTGCCCGCTTTCATCGCATCAATGCTAATGGTCTTGTGCCAGTGGTCGGGCGTGCCGATGATGACCATGTCCACGTCCTTGCGTTTTAGAATGTCCTTGTAGTTCTTGGTCAGGAAAAGGTCCTGCCCCCAGCGCTCTTTAGCCGCTTCAAGCCGCCCGTCGTAGAGGTCACAGGCCGCAACGATGCGTATGCCCTCGTGCTCCAGTGCGGTATTGACATCCACGGTGCCCATACCCCCTGCCCCGATCACAGCGATATTCAGCGTCTGTCCCGGTGCAGGGCGTCGTTTAGGTTTTAATATTTCGTAAGGTACAGGAGCTTCCTGTGCCACCGACCTGGCGGCACCAGCCAGCGCAGCGCCTGCTAAGCCTGCTTTTTTGATGAATGATCTGCGGTTTTGGCCCATAATTTGGTGGTTTCGTTTTGTGGTTTGATGAATTTAGCGCTTTAAATTAGGAAAAGGGTAAGGGAACTCCTACAATGAAGCCGTGTTTATCCTGTTAGGAAAGGGAAAAGATGAGCATTTCTTCACGAATTGTATTATCTTGTTGTGATACCAACTGTTTGTTTATGTCAACTGTAATTGCTGCTATGCCACTGACCAATGAAGAGCTGTCTAAAACCGATAAACCGTTGCCGCTCCGCTATCCGGCATCGGAAGCAGAATATTGGTCGGTCGCACAGGAAGCAGAGTATCGGGCAGACTACTACCGTGGAGAAATCATCGCGTCTATGAGTTATGAATCTGAAGACCACGCTGCAATTGCATCGCGGCTTAATTTCTATTTGCAGCAAATATTCTTTGACTTTAAAGCATACAGGATTGGCAACAGCAACCGCCCGGTCTGTATCCCAATCTGTGGTAATGCCATTTTCAATCCGGATGGCTCTGTTATTCAGCTGCCGGCCCGTTTTTATGAATACCAAAAAGGCATGCGGGCAGATTTGACGCCCATCGTGGTTTTTGAAGTGCTCTCACCTTCCACCCGGGTGCGCGACCTGGGAGAGAAGCTGCCTTGTTACAAGCAGATTGAAGGCATTGAGCACATTCTTTACGTTGACGGGGCTACCGTTAAAGTACACCACATGCAGCGGCAGGGCGATAATCAGTGGCTGGAAACGGTCTACACGGAAAAAGAAGTACACTTCGAAATCAACGGGAAGCCTATTAAAATCGGGGATTTGTATGCCGGCGTTGATTTCGAAAAACCTGAAGATCAGTCTGGTAAATAGCGCTCTGGTATCGGCTGCTCCTCTGTTTCTCCCATCCAATAGACACTGACAATCCACCAGCGCTCTTCATCATAAAGCAATTGAATACTATTGATGCCACAGGCAAAGGGTTGTTCATCCGATTTTGAACGGTAAGACTCATAGGTGCTGAACACATGTGTGACCGTGCCATATGTTTCGGTGACCCGATGTATTTCTTTTTCGTGAAACCCGTTTTCCTCCAGCCAATTCCCTGAAGTAAATCGTCATACTTTTGCAAGGGATTGAAAATATTTTCCAGACACATTTGTTTTTCTAAATCAAATGCCGTTATCTTTGGCGCAAACGCAATCGAAATGAATTCTTTTACAAGCAATAACTGGTGGTGGTGGCACAATCGTTCGGGAGACCGGGTGAAGTGACACGGCTATGCTTGTAAAATTAAATCAAGATAAAAAGCGGCTTGTCGATTCACTCGGCAAGCCGCTTTTCTGTTTCACCGCATAACGAAATCATTCATGCCAACGCTTACGGACACGACATTCAAAATTAAAACCACGGTCAGGCGATACCTGGCGGACACGGTCACGCCGGTGACGCTTTACCTCAAGGCGCGTGATCATTTCTCAGAACCGGTACTGCTTGAGAACAACGACTTCCGCAATAAGGAGGATTGCTACTCCTTCATGGGGCTGGGCGTACTGGGCAGCTTTCAGGTGCAGAACTTCCAGGTTACGGAGCGCTGGCCGGACGGCACAACGGAGCAGCATCAGGTCACTGACACCCTAGCTGTCCCGGCAGCGATGCAGGGTTTTCTCAAGCGCTTTGAGGTGGAACAGGATGCTGCCTATGCCGGCTTTAACGGGCTGATTGGCTACACGGCTTTTGATGCGGTGCAGTATTTTGATACCCTGAAGTTTGATGCAGAAAAGCGGCGCTTCGATTTGCCGGATATCCGCTACAATCTTTACCAGATCATCATCGCGATCAACCATTTTAAGGATGAGCTATATGTGCTGGAAAATCTGCCGGAAGGTACGCCCTCCCGTATGGATGAGGTGGACCGGCTGATCAAAAGCCAGAAGTTTGCCACCCATCATTTTCAGCGGGTGGGGGAAGAAGAAAGCAACCTCACCGACGAAGAATTTATGGAGCTGGTGCGCATTGGAAAGCATCACTGCCAGATCGGGGATGTCTTTCAGATTGTCTTCTCCCGGCAGTTTTCCCAGAAGTATACCGGCGATGATTTTAGCGTGTACCGGGTGCTCCGTTCTATCAATCCTTCGCCCTATCTTTTCTATGCTGATTTTGGGAGTTACCGGATTTTTGGCTCCAGTCCGGAGACACAAATGTCCGTAAACAAAGGCAAGGCAGTGGTCAACCCTATCGCCGGCACCTACCGACGTACCGGCGACCTGGAAGAAGATACCCGCAATGCCCTGGAATTGCGCGATGACCCCAAGGAAAATGCCGAACACATCATGCTGGTCGACCTGGCCCGCAACGATCTGGGGCGCCACGCTACGAATGTCAAGGTGGAATCCCTCAAAGATATTCAGTACTTCAGCCATGTGATCCACCTGGTCTCCAAGGTGACCGGTGAACTGGGGCCGGATACAAACCCGGTTCAAGTCTTTGGCGATACCTTCCCGGCAGGTACGCTTTCCGGTGCGCCCAAGTACAAAGCCCTTGAGCTAATCAATCAGTACGAAAATCAAAACCGCAGTTTTTACGGTGGTGCCTTGGGTTACATCAATTTCAATGGAGAGATGAACAACGCTATCGTCATCCGCTCTTTCCTGAGCAAGGACAATACCTTGTACTACCAGGCCGGCGCGGGCATCGTCGTGGCCAGTCAGGAAGCCAAAGAATTACAGGAAGTCAATAACAAACTGGGCGCGCTCACCAAAGCACTGCGCGAAGCCGAAAAACTCTAAAACATGAACATACTCGTTCTCGATAATTACGATTCTTTCACCTTCAATCTGGTGCAGTACATTCAGGAACTGCTGGAACAGGAGGTGACCGTGCGCCGCAATGACGCCATTTCCCTCGAAGAAGTGGACGATTTTGATGCCATCGTGCTTTCTCCCGGCCCGGGCCTGCCCGCCGAAGCCGGAATCATGCCGGAGCTGATTCAACGCTATGCCCCCACCAAGCCCATCCTTGGCGTTTGCCTTGGGCATCAGGCGATCGGTGAAGCCTTTGGCGCTGATTTGCTGAACCTTGAGGAAGTCTACCACGGCATTGAAACTCCGATTACAAGAGTGGTTGCAGATGCGCCCCTGTTCCTGGGGTTGCCAGATCAGTTTCAGGCCGGGCGCTATCACAGCTGGGTGGTGAAAAAGGACAGCCTTCCGCCGGAGCTTGAAATAACCGCGGTGGACGACCGGGGTGAAATTATGGCGATGCGCCACCGGGAATACAACGTCCGGGGTATGCAGTTCCACCCGGAGTCTATCATGACACCGGAGGGCAAACAAATGCTCGCCAACTTCTTCAAGTATTGCGTGAACCCTGAACCGGTAACTGTCTGATTATGAAAGCAATTCTTAACCGTCTCTTTAACCATGAGCGGCTTAGCCAGAAGGAAGCCCGGCAGGTGCTGCTGGATATTTCCCACGCCCGCTACAATCATGTACAGGTGGCCAGTTTTATGACGGTCTTTCAAATGCGACCGGTGGCGATTGCGGAGCTGCAGGGGTTCCGGGATGCGCTCCTGGAACTTTGCGTCCCCTTCGAAGTGGAGGGCATGGAAACCATTGATATTGTCGGTACGGGAGGTGATGGGAAAAACACTTTCAATATCTCCACCACTTCGGCTGTGGTCGTGGCTGGTGCTGGTTATAAGGTGACCAAGCATGGCAGCTATGGCGTATCCTCTTCGGTAGGGTCTTCCAATGTGTTACAGGAGCTGGGCTACACCTTTACCAATGACACAGACACGCTGCGCCGTCAGCTTGATCAGGCGAACATTTGCTTTTTGCACGCCCCATTGTTCCACCCGGCTATGAAGGAAGTTGTACCCGTGCGCAAGCAGTTGGGTATGAAGACCTTCTTCAATATGCTTGGCCCGCTTGTCAATCCGGTGCAGCCCACACATCAGTTGTTTGGGACGTTCGACCTGGAGTTGTCGAGACTGTATCAGTACATCATGCAGGAAACCGGGCGGCGCTATAGCATCGTTTATGCACTCGATGGGTACGATGAGGTGTCCCTGACCGGCCCTTTCCGGCTGCGGACCAATGAGTCGGACACCATTTTTACGCCTAAGGATTTACAGGCGCCACAGTTGCAGCAGCAGGACTTGTACGGAGGCGACACGCCGGAAGAGGCGGCACGTATTTTCCGTTCGGTGCTTGAGAATGCCTGTACAGAAGCTCAAAAGGCAGTCGTTGTCGCCAATGCCGGCCTTGCTATACAGTGCCTGCGCCCGGAGCAAAGCCTGTCCGATTGCATGGCGGAAGCCCGGGAAAGCATCGAAAGTGGGAAGGCCCGGCGTACCTTAGACCAATTGATTTCCATGAATTAAATCTGGCCTAAACTGGCCAATAAACAAGAAAATATGAACATCCTGGATAAAATCGTCGCCCACAAAAAGCAGGAGGTCGCTCAGCGCAAAGAACGCTACCCGGTCAAACTGCTGGAGCAAAGCATCTACTTCGAGACCCCGGTGGTCTCCCTGAAGCAGTACCTCCGCCGGCCTGAGAAATCGGGCATTATCGCTGAGTTTAAGCGGCGGTCTCCGTCCAAGGGAGACATCAATCCATACGCATCCGTGGAGCGGGTATCTATTGGGTATATGCAGGCCGGGGCATCGGCGCTTTCCGTGCTCACCGATGGCGAGTTTTTTGGTGGTAAGAATGCCGACCTTACGGAAGCCCGGAAATTCAATTTTTGCCCCATCTTACGTAAAGACTTTGTAATTGATGAGTACCAATTGATTGAAGCCAAGTCGATTGGGGCGGATGCGGTGCTGCTCATTGCGGAGTGCCTGGAGGCTGGTCAGTTGGCTGCGCTGGCGAAGCAGGCCAAAACTCTGGGGCTGGAAATCCTGATGGAAGTGCATAGTGCCGGGCAGCTGTCCAAGTACGTGCCCGAGATTGATGCCGTAGGGGTCAACAACCGCGACCTGACAACTTTTAATGTAGACATTGCCACCTCTCTTGAGCTGATCGGGCAATTACCGGAAGACGTAGCGCGGGTATCCGAAAGTGGCATCAGCGACCCACAAGTGGTGGCAGAGCTCCGTCATGCGGGGTATGAAGGCTTTTTGATTGGGGAGCACTTTATGAAGCAGGCAGAGCCTGGTAAAGCCTGCCAGGAATTTGTGAAGCAAGTCAGGCACGTGGAAGCGCTGCTGGACGGTGCAATTGCTAAAAACTAAAGACTATCGGAATGCAAATCAAAGTATGCGGGCTGCGCGAGCCGGAAAATATCCTGAAAGTGGCCCAATTGCCTGTAGATTGGCTGGGGTTTATTTTCTACGCCAATTCACCAAGAGCGGTGAAGCCAAAGCTGGCCCAATGGCTGGAAGAGCAACAGGAAACGCTGTCCCGTAAAAAGCGGGTAGGCGTTTTCGTCAATGCGGAAATCGAGGAGGTGCTCAATGCGGTCCATGATTTTCAGCTAGACCTGGTACAACTGCATGGCGAGGAAAGCCCGGAATACTGTCAGCTCATCCGGAACCTCATGGAAACCACCTCCATGCGCAAAGCACAGTTGATGAAGGCTTTTCAGGTAGGTGATGTTTTTGATTTCAACCGGGTGTACCCCTACGCTGCCCACTGTGCCTACGTGCTGTTTGACACAAAAGGCAAAAACTACGGCGGCAATGGCGAACAGTTCAACTGGGAGCTGCTGCAGCAATATCAGGGGGTGACCCCTTTCTTCCTTAGTGGGGGCATTGGCCCGGAAGACGCAGCAGGTGTGTTGGCTTTCCGCCACCCACAGCTGTACGGCATTGACCTGAACAGTAAATTCGAAACCGCACCGGGCGTTAAAGACCCGGAGCAATTGAAACTTTTTCTCGAAACCTTGAAAAAAGATACCCTATGATAGCTGTGGATGAAAGAGGATATTACGGAGAGTTCGGAGGTGCCTATATCCCGGAGATGCTCTATCCTAACGTTGAAGAGCTACGGCAGCAGTACCTGGATATCATGCAGGAAGATACTTTCCAAAAGGAGTTCCACCGCTTGTTGCGCGATTATGTCGGGCGGCCTTCGCCTTTGTACCTGGCAGAGCGGCTTTCGGAGCATTACAACACCAATATTTACCTGAAGCGGGAAGACCTCAACCATACCGGAGCCCACAAAATCAACAATACGGTTGGGCAAATCCTGATGGCTAAGCGATTGGGTAAAAAGCGTATCATTGCTGAGACGGGAGCCGGGCAGCATGGTGTGGCCACGGCTACCGTTTGCGCCCTTATGGGCATGCCCTGCGTGGTCTACATGGGTGCTGTGGACATCAAGCGGCAGGCCCCCAACGTTTCCCGCATGCGCATGCTGGGGGCAGAAGTCCGCCCGGCAGAAAGCGGCAGCCGAACGCTCAAGGACGCCACCAACGAAGCCATCCGGGACTGGATCAACAACCCCGTGGACACGCACTACATCATCGGTTCTGCCGTGGGCCCGCACCCGTATCCGGATATGGTCGCCCGTTTCCAATCTGTGATCAGTGAGGAAATGCAGTGGCAGCTGGAGGAGCATACGGGGAGTGCCAAGCCTAATGCAGTGATCGCCTGCGTTGGCGGTGGCAGTAATGCCGCTGGCGCCTATTTCCACTACCTAAACGAGCCCGATGTACGCCTCATCGCGGTGGAAGCCGCTGGCAAAGGCGTGCATTCCGGTGAATCGGCAGCGACAAGCATACTGGGCACCAAAGGTATTATTCACGGGAGCCGGACGTTGCTTATGCAGACTAAAGACGGGCAAATTGTGGAGCCCTATTCCCTTTCTGCCGGGTTGGACTATCCTGGTATTGGCCCTATGCACGCCCACCTCATCGCAAGTGGACGGGCAGAAGCGATTAGCATTACGGATGAGGACGCCCTTAAAGCCGCCTACTTCCTGTCGAGGAAAGAGGGCATTATCCCGGCATTGGAGACTTCCCATGCGTTTGCCGCGCTGGACGTTATGGAATACAACAGCAGCGATGTCATCGTCATCTGCCTCTCAGGCCGGGGCGACAAAGACCTGGAGACCTTCATTAATCATTTTGATGACTACCAAAACGGAGCATTATGAGCCGATTGCAACAATTATTTGCACGAAAGCCAAAGAATATTCTTAATGTCTACTTCACTGCCGGCTATCCTGCCCTGCACGACACCGGCAAGGTCATCCGCGCATTGGATAACGCAGGTGTAGATCTGATTGAGGTGGGCATGCCCTATTCCGACCCACTGGCAGACGGCCCCACGATACAGGAGAGCGGTCAGCAGGCGATTCAGAACGGCATGACACTGCCGCTTTTGTTTGAGCAAATCGCTGAGGCACGGCAACATACCGATATTCCGCTGGTGCTGATGGGCTATTTCAATCCGGTTATGCAGTACGGGGAGCAACGCTTCTTCAACCGCTGTGCAGAGGTGGGCATCGACGGCTTAATCCTGCCCGATCTGCCAATTTATGAATACGAAAACTTCTACCGGGAAGGCATCGAAAAAGCAGGGTTGGACATTAGCTTTCTGATCACCCCACAGACAAGCGACGAGCGCATCCGCCAAATCGATGCACTGAGCACCGGGTTTGTCTACATGGTTTCCAACTCTGCTATCACAGGAGCGAAATCGGGGATTTCAGAGGAGCAGATCGCCTACTTTGAGCGCATCCGGAGTATGGAGCTGGAAAGCCCGCGCCTGATAGGATTCGGCATTTCCAGCCATGAGACCTTCCAAACGGCTTGTCAGTACGCCAACGGAGCGATCATTGGCAGTGCTTACATCCGGGCGCTTGGGAAAGGGCAGCCCGTAGACGAAGCCACTCATCAGTTTGTACAACAAATTCTTAAAACACCCATCCCTCAAGACTAAATCATGATCATTCAACTCGAACCGAATATTAAAGCTGAACATTTGCAGCAGCTGGAAGAACGACTTGACGCTATCCGATACAGCACCACACGGGTAACGACGCAGTTTGCAGACTACATCATTGGCGTAGGCAAGGCGGAATTCGATATCCGCAGCATTGGTACCCTGCCGGGCATACGCGATATCCACCGGGTAAGCGATGCCTACAAGCTCGTGTCCAAAAAGTGGAAGGTCGAAGACACCGTTATCGATCTCGGCGATGGCATTCAGCTGGGGACAGGACATTTTGGTGTTATGGCAGGCCCTTGCTCCATAGAATCAGAGGAGCAGATTGAAAAGACCATCACGCACCTGCAGCAGGAAGGCGTCCGCATCATGCGGGGCGGTGTGTACAAACCCCGTAGTTCGCCTTATTCCTTTAGGGGGCTGGGCATCGATGGATTGAAAATGTGGTACAAACGTACCCGTGAGGCCGGCATTAAAATCATCACCGAAGTCATGATGGTGGAGCAAATCGAAGCCATGGCTGACTATGTAGATGTATTTCAGGTTGGCGCACGTAACTCACAGAATTTCAATTTATTGGATGCCCTGGGTGAAGTAGATAAGCCGGTACTGCTAAAGCGAGGTATTTCCGGTACCATCGATGAATTGTTACAGGCCGCTGAGTACATTTTTTCCAACGGAAACGAACGGGTTATGCTTTGTGAGCGTGGCATCCGCAGCTATGAAACAGCCTACCGGAATACCATGGATATCAACGCCATCGCTATGCTTAAGGAAAAGACGCATCTTCCGGTCATTGCTGATCCTTCTCACGGTATCGGCCTGCGCCGTTATGTAGATAAGATTGCGCTGGCTTCCATCATGGCAGGTGCAGATGGCGTCATCATGGAAGTCCACGAACAGCCCGAAAAGGCCTTCTCGGACGGGCAGCAGACGCTAAGCTTTCCGGAGGCGGCCCGGCTGTACCGGCGTATGCGGCAGGCTTATGAGTTGCGGGAGGCTTTTTAAGCTTATATGCGGCTTACCCCTCGCTCCAAGTCAGACAGGATATCGTCTGATGCCTCAATGCCAACGGATAGCCGGATCAGGCCATCGGAAATGCCTGCCGCCTGCCGTTGCTCCACGGGTACTTTCAGGTGAGACATGGTAGCAGGGTGCATGACTAAGGTATCCACATCGCCCATCGTCGGAGCGAGGGTGCAAAGTTGCAGCCCTTCAACAAACTGCCGTCCGGCATGGAGCCCCCCTTTCAGTTCAAAGCTGACTACACCACCAAAATGGCGCATTTGGCGGCGGGCCAGTTGGTGGTCGGGGTGGTCGGGTAGTCCCGGGTAATTGACGCGGCTGACCTGTGGTTGCTGAGTCAGCCATTCTGCAACCTTTACGGCGTTTTGACAGTGACGTTCCATGCGGAGTTCCAGGGTTTTCATGCCGTTGTTCAGCAGCCAGGCTTCAAAGGGGCTGCCATTGGTGCCTATTAGTTTCAGGGCAGGGAAGACCCGTTCCTGCATCGCCTCCTTGTCCCTGCCCACTATGGCACCGGCGGTGGAATTGCCATGGCCATTGAGGTACTTGGTCGTGGAATGCACCACATAGTCTGCACCCAGTAGCAGTGGTTGCTGAAGGTAGGGGGTGGCAAAGGTATTGTCGGCTACTGCAATCGCCTGATGACTATGGGCCAACGCGCTAACCGCTTTGATATCTACACAACTCAGTGTGGGGTTGGCAGGGGTTTCGAAGTAGACCATCCGGATGGCAGCGTGCTGCTCCAGCGCTTTAGCAACGGCATTCAGGTCGGAAAGGTCTGCCAGGATAACCTCAAAGCCGAGTGGCTGAAGCACTTTCCGGAAAAGCTCATCGGTCCCTCCGTACAGGTTGGGCTGGGTGAGGATGGCATCACCCGGCTGCAATAATCCCAGGCAAAGGGTACTGATGGCTGACATGCCTGAGCTGCAAAAAAGCCCATGTCCTTCCTCCCCGCTACCATGCATTTCCAGCTGAGCAATTTTTTCCGCTACGGCATCAATGGTTGGATTGCCAAAGCGGCTGTAGAGGTGCCCTGCCTGTTCGCCACTAAACACCGCCATGCCTTCCGGCAAATTTTCAAAAGCAAAGGAGGAAGTAGCATAAATGGGGAGTTGGTGAGGGCGGGTGGTCTTTGTGTCCCGGGCAGCACGCACGCATTGTGACCCGAATTGTAAGTTTTTCATACCAGCAAGGTGTTTTGTTTATTTGAAGGAAGGTTATACGCAATACGAAGTGGTCACCGACGATAAATGTCGGGATCTT
>ENA-UENT01000015-UENT01000015.1-marine-metagenome-genome-assembly--contig:-NODE-15-length-136977-cov-4.962737_pt1 | contig 136977 bp, 160 predicted proteins | sample MGYA00237879_ERZ529330 | MGnify/ENA primary metagenome ERZ529330 (study PRJEB26372, sample SAMN05368345) | marine metagenome | biome: cultured habitat; feature: ocean water; material: water; isolation... | reverse complement strand
GGGGTTGTCGCCATAACGGCCGTCGGTGGGGCGACGGCAGGGTTCGGGATAGGCCACGGCCCAGGGCTCAGGGCCAATGGCTCGGAGCACCGTGTGGGGGCTCATGGTGCCGGCACCCTTCTCGGTGTCGTAGGGCTGCAGCAACAGACACCCCTGGTCTGCCCAGAACCGGTTGAGCGTGCTGATGATGTCCTGAAAATGCACTGGGCCGGGGCGTCCTGGGTTCCGATTCTGCCCAGTGGCCGGTCAGCCCTCCAAAGCCAGGCAACGGTGGAGGTGCGCGATGGCGTGATGGCGATGCGGATTGTTGCCGCTGAGACCGATCATTCCGAGCCAGAAACTGCCATCCCCCTGAAAGACCAGGACGGGCTTTGCACCGCCCTTGCCATGGCAATCCAGCAAGGACATGCAGAGCTTTTCAGCCACCTCCGGGCCTTTGGGGCGCTGGCGCAGGCGACGCAACAGTGGATCCACCTGCGAGAAGGAGACGAAACAGGCACGGTCGGAGTCAGTGATCAGGATCAATCCATCAAGCCACTGCACTTCCTGAAGCAGCTCTTCAATGCGGGGCAACAGCTTCGGCAGCGGAAACGCCAAACCGGAACCTCCCCTTAACGTTCTCTTCAGCTTTCCTACGTCAGCGGCGGGGTGTGTCGCAAGCGACGCAGGCGAAGATTCATGCTCTAAGGGTCAAAACGCCCATCTGTCCGGCCACGAGCGAGCGGTGGTTCGCTTCAGAAAATCCCGCCTCCCGTGCCAGGCGCTCCTGATCAGGCCCCGCTGGAAAGCGATCCAGACTCTTTTCCAGATAGGCGTACTCCTCCCGCAACCCCACAGAGGCCGCAGCAGGCACCACCAGCCGCCGCAGGTAAAAGCGCTGAAAGGCAGCCGCCGCACCGCTTTGCGGAAGACGATTGAAATCCAGCACCCCGGCACGTCCGCCGGGCTTGAGCAGCCGTCGCAGCTCCTTCAGCCCCTGCAGGGGGTCCGCCAGATTGCGCAATCCATAAGCCATCACCGCGCCATCAGCGCAGGCACTTGGTAAACCCGTGTTCAGGGCATCCCCCTGCTGAAAGGTCACCGGCAACCAGGGCTGCTGGCGCTGGCGCTGGCGCGCTCCAGGGGAGCAGCGGCGGCATCCAGACCAGTCACAGCACCAGCGGGGCGAACACAGCGCCCCAGTTCCAAGGCCAGGTCCCCCGTTCCGCAGCACAGATCCAGCCAATGCTCGCCAGCCACTGGCTTGAGGGAGCGCACCAACTGACGTTTCCACTGGCGATGCAACCCGAAACTGAGCAGATCGTTGAGGCGGTCGTAGCGGGGAGCGACAGCGTCAAACAGCTGTTCCACCGCCGCGGGATCACCAGGCTTCATGGACGGATCGTCAGGCCACGGGACAGCAGATCTTGCTTGATCTGTTCCACGGTGAGAACACCGTCGTGCAGCAACGAGGCCAACAGTGCTGCGGAGGCATGGCCTCCCTCAGGGCCCACGTCCAACGCCTCAGCGATGTGATCCAGGCAGCCCGCGCCACCGGAGGCGATCACCGGAATGGGGACCGCATCGGCCACGGCCCGGGTCAAAGCGAGGTCGTAACCAGCCTGGGTGCCATCACCATCCATTGAGGTGAGCAGGATCTCCCCAGCCCCGTGATCAGCCACCCGCTGGGCCCACTCCACAACATCGAGGCCCGTGTTCTCGCGGCCTCCCTTCACGTACACATCCCAGCCACCGGCATCGCGCCGCCGGGCATCAATGGCCACGACGATGCACTGGCAGCCGAACTGATCAGCTCCCTCTCGCACCAGCTCAGGCCGCCGCACCGCCGAGGAGTTAAGGCTCACCTTGTCGGCACCGGCCCGCAACAACTCAGTGATCCCCTCAACGGTGCTGATGCCACCGCCAACCGTGAAAGGGATCGTGACCGATTCAGCGGTGCGACGCACCATGTCGATCAAGGTGCCCCGCCCCTCATGGCTGGCTGCGATGTCGAGGAAAACGAGTTCATCCGCCCCTGCACGGCTGTAACGGCAAGCCAGCTCCACTGGATCGCCGGCATCGCGCAGGCCAACGAAATTGACACCTTTCACCACCCGTCCCCGGGCGACATCCAGGCAAGGAATCAGACGCAGAGCAACCATCGATTCGGCGCAAAAGCGACTGTTAAGGTTGCGCCACTCTCCAAGCCTCGCAGGCCATGTCCCAGGCTGACGCCATTTCGATCGGCTCCAAGGTTCGCGTGACCCGCGTGCGTGATCGCATTCCCCAGGCCATGGTTGACCTTCTCAAGAAGGACGCCAACGGCACGGTGAAGGATTTCCGCACCGTCGACGGCAAAGGAATCGGTGTGGTTGTTGAGCTCAGCGATGGCTCCACCAGCTGGTTCTTCGAAGACGAAATCGCCGCCGCCTGAGGACTGTCTCTGTGAGTGACGCGCGTCAGCTGCTTGGGATGAAGGGTGCCTCAGGCACCACCAACATCTGGAAGCTGCGGCTGCAGCTGATGAAACCGGTCACCTGGATCCCCTTGATCTGGGGCGTGGTCTGTGGTGCTGCAGCCAGCGGCAACTACCAGTGGCGTGTGGATCACGTGCTCGCCGCTTTCGCCTGCATGTTGATGAGCGGTCCCTTGTTGGCGGGCTTCACCCAGACCATCAACGACTATTACGACCGCGACATCGACGCGATCAACGAACCGTATCGGCCGATCCCGTCGGGAGCGATTCCACTGGGCCAGGTGAAGCTGCAGATCTGGGTGCTGCTGCTCGCCGGTTTGGGCGTGTCCTACGGACTCGACCTCTGGGCCGGCCACACCACGCCTGTGGTGTTTCTGCTGGCGTTGGGAGGCTCGTTTGTGAGCTACATCTATTCAGCACCTCCGCTGAAGCTGAAGCAGAACGGTTGGCTGGGGAACTACGCCCTCGGCGCCAGCTACATCGCCCTGCCCTGGTGGGCCGGACAGGCCCTGTTCGGGCAGCTGACCTGGGGCACAGCACTGCTCACCCTGGCCTACAGCCTTGCGGGTCTCGGCATTGCTGTTGTCAACGACTTCAAAAGCGTTGAGGGCGACCGTGAACTCGGGCTTCAGTCTTTGCCGGTGGTGTTCGGCATCAAACGCGCCAGTTGGATCAGCGCCGCGATGATCGATGTTTTTCAGCTGGCGATGGTTGCCGTCCTGATCGGGATCGGCCAGCATTTTGCAGCGGTTCTGCTGGTTCTCTTGATCGTTCCCCAGATCACCTTCCAGGACATCTGGCTGCTGAGAGACCCCGTGGCCTTTGACGTGAAATATCAAGCCAGTGCCCAGCCCTTCCTGGTGCTCGGCATGTTGGTGACCGCTCTGGCCGTGGGCCATAGCCCCTTGACCCAGGTGATGTGAACCGTTCCCGCCTGCACTGGGCACTAATCGCTGGCACAGCAGCTGCAGTGGGCGTGGGCGCTGCTCTGAGCATGCGAGCCCTGACGGAACTGGTGGATGCCACGCTGCCGGATGCCCGGGGGATTGCCAGTTTCAATCGGCCGGGAACGATCACCCTGCTCTCCACCAATGGCAAGGTGATCCAGAAGCTTGGTCCAGCAACGCGAGAGAAGGTGAAGCCCGGTGCAATGCCGCCAACGGTGGCAGAAGCCTTTATCGCCGCAGAAGATCGGCGCTTTTATCAGCATGACGGTGTTGATGGCTGGGGCATTGCTCGGGCCGTCGTCACCAATCTCCGCCAGGGCTCTGTGCGGGAAGGGGCGAGCACCATCACTCAGCAGCTGGCTCGAACCGTCTTCCTGAGCCAAGACCGCACCATCACCCGCAAGCTCAAGGAAGCGGCTCTGGCCATGAAGCTGGAGCGCCAACTGAGCAAGCAACAAATTCTCGAGCAGTACCTCAATTACGTCTATCTGGGGTCCGGCGCCTATGGCGTTGCTGATGCCGCCTGGATTTATTTCTCCAAAACCCCCGATCAGCTCACGGTTCCGGAAGCGGCCATGATCGCTGGTCTGCCCCCGGCGCCATCGATTTATTCGCCCCTGGTGAATCCAGATCTGGCCAGGGAACAGCGTTCGATCGTTCTCGATCGAATGGCGCAAGCCGGATTCATTTCCAGGAGCGAAGCCGAACGTGGTCGCAACAGCCCTCTGGGGCTCAAGCCAGCAACACCCAAGTACTTCAACAGTTCAGCGCCTTACTTCACCACTTGGATTGCCCAGGAACTTCCCAAATTCCTAACGCCTGAACAGCTGGAAGTGGGCGGGGTCAAAGTTCGCACCAGCCTGAATCTCGACTGGCAAAAGAAAGCTCAGCAGGTGATTCGCGCCAATGCACCCTTCGACACCGAAGGCGCGATGGTTTCGATCGATCCCGGCAACGGACTGGTGCGGGTGATGGTGGGCGGCAAGGATTTCTCCAAGAGCCAGTTCAACCGCACCATCCTGGCGCTGCGCTCTCCAGGCTCCACCTTCAAGCTGTTTCCCTTCGCCGCGGCCATTGATCGGGGCATGAAGCCCGAAACCAAAGTATTTGATGCCCAGCGGTGCTGGAACGGCTACTGCCCCAAAAACTTCGGCAACAAGTATTACGGCAACATCTCCCTGGCCGATGCCCTGAAGAACTCACTCAACACGGTGGCGGTTCAACTGCAGGACATCGTTGGATTTGATGCCGTCATTGAGATTGCCAACAACTTCAACATCGGCACCGAGCGCCCTTTGGGCAAGTACTACCCGATGGCCATTGGGGCCTATGAGCAAACCATTCTCGACATGACTGCGGCCTACGCAGGCATGGCCAATCGCGGCGTGTTCTTCACACCCAGCCCGTTTGAAGAAATCCGCGGACCGAAGAATGAGCTGCTTTGGAGTCGGCGCCTGAGCGACAACCGAGGCAAGCGGGCGATTGATAGTGATGTGGCAGACACCATGAACTGGATGCTGCAGCTGGTGGTGAACGGCGGCACCGGCATCGCCGCCAAACTCGATGATCGACAGGTAGCAGGCAAAACGGGAACGTCAGAGAACACCCGTGATCTCTGGTTCATCGGCTCAATTCCTCAGCTCACAACTGGCGTCTGGTTCGGATACGACGACGATCGCGCCACCAAGAGCACCAGCGGCGAGGCGGCATGGGCTTGGAAGCAGTTCATGCTCCAGATCAAGGACGAGATCCCCGTCCGCAACTTCCCCGACAAACCCAAGCTGAAACGCAAAGTGCGCTTGGCTGTCGACCCGAAAACGATCGCCAAGCCACCGAAAACCAAACCAAAGCAGAAGAAGGAGAAAGGCAACGGTGAGCCTGATGGAACGCAACCGACAGTTGAGACCGACCTGCCGGCTCTCACGCCCGTGGCACCTCCGCCTCGGCCAACGCCCTATCTCTGGAGGGACAGTTCCCCTGGGAGAAACGTTGATCGCCAACGTCGCCGCTGGACCCGGGATTAATCCCGTGCTCTAAACCCGCCGAAGCAGGGCTGAATAGAACCCATCCCCCCCGCTGACCTGATCGGGCCAGAGCTGGCTTTCCTGCTCCAGGCGCAGCATGGGGTGGCGCTTGAGCAGGGCCTGAACCTGCGCCTGATTTTCATCGGGATGAATGGTGCAGGTGGCGTATACCAATGCTCCGGCGGGAGCCAGCAGCGGTACAAGGCCATCCAGGAGGGCCTGTTGTTGGGGCAGGAGGCCACGGATGGATTCGGGCGTCACCCGCCAACGGGCATCGGGGTGACGGGCCAGGGTTCCAAGGCCCGAACAGGGGGCATCGATCAGAATCCGCTGAAAGGATTCACGCCATTGGGGACGCTCTTCCAACAGGTTGGCGGCATCTGCGGCCAGGGCATGGATGGAGGCGAGGCCCAGCCGCGCTGCATTGGCCGCAACGCGCTTGAGCCGTCCAGGCGAACGGTCCACAGCCCAGATCTCCGCCTGATCCCCCACCAACTCCGCCACATGGGTGGCTTTCCCCCCCGGGGCAGCACAGGCATCCAGGATGCGATCCCCCGGCTGGGGATCGAGCAGAGGTGCAATCGATTGCGCCGAACAATCCTGAACACACCAATAGCCCTCGGAATATCCAGGCCAGTCGCGCAGGTCGCCGCTATGCCCAGAGATGCGCAGGCCATCAGGACAATCCACGATGGGCTCACTGCTGATACCAGCCGCGGCCAGATCCTGCTGCACCTGCGCAGGGCTCGATCGCAACCGGTTCACCCGCAAATCCAGATCCGGTACGCGGTTGCAGGCGCTGGCAACCGCCGCGGCCCCCTCCGCCCCGCGCCACTCGATCAACAACTGGGTGAACCAATCCGGCAGGGAATGGGCCTGGGCGAGCTGAGCCGGCAGATTGTTGGGCAATTGCAGGGTTTCGCCGGCCTCCCGTGCTCGCAGCGCTGCCCGGAGGACCCCATTCACCACAGGGGCCAGCCGGGCCAATCCCTTGCTGGATTTGGCCAACTCCACGGCGGTGTTCACCGCTGCTGAATCTGGAATCCGCTCCATCAACAGCAGTTGATAGAGACCCACATGCAACAGCCAGCGCAACTTGGGCGGCTGCTTCAACGCCGGCACCTTGCCCAGCCGATCCAGCCAGGCATCGAGAGTGCGCCGTTGACGAATGGCGCCGTAGGCCAGCTCGGTCACCAGCCCACGATCCGAAGGCTTGAGGTCCCGCTCCCGCAGCACCCGCTCCAGCGCCACATCGGCATAGGCCCCTGCCGCCACCGCCTGCAACACATGCCAGGCGAGACGGCGCGGCAGCAATCCAATCGGAGCCGGAGCAGACAAGAGCACCACGCATCAATCTCCAGCATGGGCGTCCGGCTGCCAGAGGAACTGACGCAGTGGCAAACGCCCCTCCCCATCCACCGGAATGCCCTCAGCCAGCAGAAGATCCCGCTGGATCCAGTCACTGCCCTCACGGCTGAGGCTCATCGAAATCCGGCCCTGAGCGTTCACCACGCGGTGCCAGGGAACGCTGGACGGGAGCTTGAGCCGCCGCAAGGCCCACCCCACCTGACGCGCACAGCCATAGGCACCGATCAAATCAGCGATCTGGCCGTAGGTTGCCAAGCGACCGTGGGGAATGCGGGCCACCTGGCTCCAGACACGCTGATCAAACGTGCCGTCGGAGACGTACGGTTCAACGGAGGGATCCTTGAGCGGGATCTGGATGGCCACGGAAGCGCTGACTTCTTGATTGTCGTTCCAGACCCCAAAGCGTGGAAGGACCCCACCTGTTGCTCTCTCCCGACTGACCGCCCATGCCCCTGCTGCCGCGACGGTTTGAGCGGCTGAAATCCGTGCTGAACCACCGCATGGCGGATCTCACGGTGCTGCTCGAACACGTGGAGAAACCCCACAACCTCTCCGCCATCCTGCGCAGCTGCGATGCCGTCGGGGCGCTGGAAGCCCATGCGGTGAGCTTCGACGGGCGTCCGCGCACCTTCAACAGCACGGCCCAGGGCAGCCAGAAGTGGGTGCCGTTGCACGACCATCCCGACACCGAAACAGCCATTCGCCATCTCAAAGCGAAAGGGTTCCGGCTCTACGGAACCCACCTGGGGGTGGATGCCAAGGACTACCGGGACTGCGACTTCACCGGCCCCACCGCCTTCGTGCTCGGGGCCGAGAAATGGGGACTGACCGATCAGGCCCGAGATCTGATGGATGAAGCGCTGTTCATCCCGATGCGCGGCATGGTGCAGTCCCTGAACGTGTCGGTCGCCACGGCGACGCTGCTGTTTGAAGCGCTGCGCCAACGCCAGGTGGCCGGCCTGGCACCGACCCAGGGAGAAGGACTCAAGCCGGAGCAGTACAAGCAGTTGATGTTTGAGTGGTCCTATCCCGAGGTGGCCCGCTGGTGCCGGGACCAGCAACGGCCATACCCGGCCTTAAGTGAGGAGGGAGAGCTGATGGAGGAGTTACCGCGAACTGTGAAGCTGCGCTGCTGATCCGACGGAAGACTTGTATCTCGGCGAACCCTGGGCCATAACCAAAGCAGCGGATTGTCAGCAATGGACAACAAACAGCTGCACCAGTACGCGGTCACCTACCACTGCGGCAACGAATGGGGCGAAGAAATGCTCCAGTCCGACGATCTCACCCATGCCGTGGAAGCGGCCCACGCCATCTTCCCCAGCTCCTGCCGAATTTCGATCCGTGAGGTGAAGGCACCGAAACCCGCCTGAGATCAGCGCTGTCGCCGCGGTGCCCCAGGCAACTGAACCGCGGCGATCAACACCGCCGACTCCAGCAGCAGATTTCGGCTGACCAAGACCACCACCAGGAGCAGAGTGGTGGCCAGGATCCGCTCGAGCAAAGCGATCACGTCATCCGTGCTGTCGCAGCTCTTCTTCCAGAGCAACGCGGCCATGCTCAGCAACATCAAGCTGATCCACCAGGCCATCACACCCGTGCTGATGGATTCAGTCTGACGCGGGCCGGGCTTCTGCGCCGCTCACCCAGGCCTCGATGCCTTCGCCAAGGAAGGACAACCCCAGCACCAACACAAACATCGCCAGACCGGGGAACAGCGCCGTCCACCACACACCGGTGGGCACTGCTGCGAGTGCCAGGTTGAGATCACCGCCCCACTCGGGCACGGTCTCCGGCAGGCCCAGACCGAGAAATCCCAAGCCCCCAAGCACCAGCACCGCATCGGCGGCATTGAGGGTGAGCAGCACCGGCACTGAGGTGATCACGTTGCGGAACAAGTAGCGCCGCAGGATCCAGAGCGGCCCCGCCCCCAGGCTCTGAGCGGCTTCCACAAACAATTCGCTCTTCACCTGGGCAGTTTGGTTGCGCACCACCCGGAAATACTGCGGCACATAGACCACACAGAGCGCTGCTGCTGCATTGGGGATGCCCTTGCCCAACAGAAACGCCAACACCACCGACAGCAACAGCACCGGCAGGGTGTAGAGCGTGTCCATCAGCAGCACCATCAGACGGTCGACAGCGCCGCCGAAATAACCACTCACCATGCCCAGGGGAACACCCACAAGTAGGGCCACACCCACCGCCAGCAACACCACCTGAAGCGCCACCCCACTGCCGGCCATGGTGCGCACACACACATCCCGGCCAAGCCGGTCGGTGCCGCACCAATGGCTCCAGCAGGGACCGGCATAGATCGGATTCTCCAGGCCGGCATTGGCATCCGGAAGGATGCCCACACTTACTAACACCGGTGTAGTTAAGGCCACCATCAGGTAGATCCCCACGATCACCAGGCCCCAGCGAGCCATGCGGGTGGAGAGGCTGCGGTACATAAATGTGTTGATAGCAAAAGTCTGCTTTCATTCTCCGCGTATTTGGCCAGAATGCAGAGATGAGCTCTTCTTATCGCTGGCGAAGACGCTTGCTGGGCAGCCTGCAGGGACAGCTTCAGCTGGCGACATATTTGGTTGTTTTTGTTGGATTCACCGGAGCCTCATCGGTTGGTCAGTACTTGGGGCAGAGACGAATACACGCCGAAGAGCGCGCTTTGATTAAGGCTATCGCGGATGAGTGCGAGCACGTCGTTAATAGCCTCAACAGCGATCCTGAGGGCCTTGAAAGAGCGATCCTCTTTCATTCAGGAATCAACAATTTGATATGGGTTGAATATCAAAGCGGAGGCCTTTATTACCCGAAAATGCATGGAGCACCCAGCGCGGAATCATTGAAAATAGCCATGGATTCCAATCCAATGCGCCAAACTGGGCTAAGGTCAATCACCGAAACAGATGGAAGGCAATACCGTTCAGAATTAATAAAAGAATTTCCGGACAAAACTAGGTTGTGGATTATAAGCAGACTAGACGAAAACCTAAAAGCTTTAAACAGCTACTTAGCTTTCACGATAGCCATATGGGGAAGCTTCTTTATCATCACCATGTTTATTGCAGGCTTTGTACTAGAAAAAATTATCCAACCCCTCAAACAACTTAACACCTCCACATCCCAACTTACTGCCGACAGCCTGTCCCATACGAAACTGCAACTTAAGCGGGCACCAATAGAAGTAGAGGAACTCCAAGACAGCTTCAACGACTTGCTGCAACGATTAGCCCTCTCATGGACACAACAAAAACAATTTGTAAGCGCCGTAAGCCATGAATTAAGGACTCCCATGACGATTATTCAGGGCTATCAAAACGGACAATCAAGAGAAGTAAAAATCTTAGCGAAAGTGAGGCCAAAGGCTTACAGATTGCCCACGACGAAACTATCCGAATGAGAGGACTTCTCGACGATCTCTTAGAGCTATCCCGAAGCGACTCAGGCATACTTTCGATATCCAACGAGCCTATTTCCCTCAACGAAAAGCTTGTACAAATCTCAACTCTTGCCCGGAATACAATCCCTCGTGATTTTCACCTCGTACTCCCAAAAGATAAGTGTTTAACTGCACAAGCTGACCCGGCAAAATTTCAACAAGTGTTGTTAGACCTTATTGAAAATGCCAATAAATATTCACCAGAAGGAACACCTATTAATATTGTCCTTCGCGAAGAGGCTGAAGGTCCTGCAATCGATGTCATTGATCAAGGCATTGGCATTCCACCTGAGGAGCTGGATTTGGTCTTTGAGCGGTTCCAACGTGCCAGCAATGCCCCACATAAGACTGGATCAGGGCTCGGTCTCTCTTTGGTCAAGCTGTTTGTTGAGGGAATGGGGGGCAGAATTGAAGTGGCGAGCCGTCTGGGGCAAGGCAGCCAGTTCACTGTGCACCTGAGGACGTGATTCCATTCCTAGTGTTCTGCTCACTGCTGATCCCGGTAAACCTCTGGGCTGCGATCACACCCCACATGCACAGCGATGTGTCGATGCGAATCCTGCATGGCATCTGCACGGTGGTGTTGCTGCCGCTGCTGTGGACGCTCTGGAAGCAACGACGTCTGCTGCGCCCTGTTCCTGCACTGATCCTTGCGATCTTTGCGACGGTGATGGTGGTGGTGAACAGTTGGATCACCGCCATGGGCATGGGCGTGGAATTCGGCTGGCTGGACCATCTGCTGCTGGCGCTGTCTGAACTCGCATTGATAGTGTTCTTCCTGATGGCTCCTGACCAAGAGCCGATCACCGACCCCTAACCAACACCCTGGGAACTGACAGGCCCCCCCAGCCGGGTGCGTTGTTCGAGCTGCATCTGCAAGACCGGCAGCCCCGGGGGCTGGATGAGCTCAAAGCGATCCACGCCATCCAAGACCACACGGTTCTGATAACGACTCCCGCTTCGAATTCCGCCCTGCAGATCAAAGGCAGGGCCGCAGCGCATCAACACATCACCGCGCCAGATCGCCGATGGCGCTGGCCCCAGGCTGTACACAACAGAAGCGGAGCCGTCTGTTGGGGTGATGGCGAGCTTCGGTTGCCGACCGGCCAAGCCACAGGGCCAACTCCCGGCGGGATCTGGGTCGATCTGCCAGCTGGAGCCGCGTTCCAGATCGCTTTTCACCAACTCCAGCGTGCGCCGTTGCCACTGCTTCAGCTGCAAGCTCTCGGCCAGCGCGCCCCCCTGGCGGGTTTCGGCGAACAAGAGCTGAAACACCACACCGCAAAGCACACAACCCAACAGAGCCGCCAGCATCAGCTCGACAAGAGTGAAGCCTTGAGCGGCGCGAGTCCTAGGCATCCCTGGGTTGGCAGAGGGCACTGCTTAAGGAGCCACCTGGATCCCCCCGGTAAACACCACTGCGGCTGATGCCCAGGGGCAGGCCAATCACCAGACACAAGGCCTGGGCATGGCTGGGGTGAGACAACAGCACCAAACCGCCATCCAGCACCAGGCCATTGGTGCTGAAGCGAACGGCGTCCGGCAGGTTGCTGCGCAGCTCCAGCTCTCCTGAACCGGTCTCAGCCAAAGACGTCACACCTCCCCGACAGGCCGGCAGGTCGCCCGCCAGCGTCGGTTGCCAACCGGTCGCGCTCAGTTGCAGGGCACAGGGCTGGCGATCCCGTTGCGCTGCCATTCGGCCCCGATCCAGCCCCACCCGCAAGCGGCGCAGGCCGCTATCCAGTTCCAATCGCCGCTGCACGGCACTGGAGCTGGGAATCGCCAAGGTCGCCAGGATCCCCAGCAGCGCCACCACCACCAGGCACTCCACCAGGCTGAAGCCATCGGGCCGATTGCTCCTCGACAAGCCAGAGCAGAGCAGATCACTGGGCATCGCTGACCTCCCGCGAGCAATGCCCCAGCCCAGCGGGGGTGACCAACTGACCCCGCTTGAACGGGATCGCAGCATCGGAATCCGTCAGCTCGACGGCAAGCCAGAGGCCATCCGCTGCAGGTTCGAATCGCCATGACGTTTCGAGGCTGGCGTCTTTGGGCAAACCCTCGAGAACACCGGCCACCGCATCAGGATCCCAACGACAATCAGCATTAGCGACTGGCGCCATTGCCAAGGCACGGCGACTGGCCAGGAGCCGTTGCTCCAGCAACCGCACCTGCTGATCCGTGCGGGCCGATGTGGCGGCGGCCTGGCTGGTGCGCGACCACCCCTGAAGCGACACCTGGCTGCTGATCCCCAGGATCACAGCGGAGACGACAACTTCCGTGAGCGTCATGGCAGCAGCTCCAGATCCAGACGGCTCTGGCGGCCATCATTCCAACGCAGCTGCAGCAATCCAGCCATCGCGCCGTTGGGTTGCCACTCCAGCAGCTGCCAATCGCGATCGGCGACACGGCCGGATTGAAGGGCTGATGCATTCGCATCAGGACAACGGTCGGGTGCGGGCCAGGCGCTGGAGGGCAACGTCAACAGGCAGGAATGGGCACCGGCGGCGTGTTGTTGGAAGACCATCGCCACCGAACGCTCGGCATCGCGGTTCTGGGCGGTGGCCAACGCCTGACGACTGCGCTGGCGGGCATGCAAGGCGAGGGTCTGCAACGACAAACTGCTCAGCAGCAGCAGTGCTGAGGTGGTGAGCGCCAAGGGCAGGGCAAAACCCTGCTGATGTGGATCGGGCAATCGCATCCAAGCTCGGCAAACGTTGGATGAAGCATTCCCCGCTGGTGCGCCGTCTTAGCCTGAAGTGATTGCATCCAGCCCGTGAGCCCGGAGCCGAACCGGCTGCTGATCGTCGATGACGACCCGGAACTGCTGCGGTTCCTGATCGAGGAACTCGGCGGCGCCGGTCATCAGTGCATCGGCTGCGACAACGGCCAGGATGCCCTGCTGCGTTGGCGCCAGGAACCGTTCGACCTGGTGGTGCTGGATTGGACATTGCCGGACTTCTCCGGTGTGGAGCTCTGTCGTCGGCTGCGCAGATCGGCCAACACCACACCGGTGCTGATGCTGACGGCCCGGGACGATGTGGACGAGCGGGTGCAGGCCTTGGATGCTGGCGTGGACGACTACCTGACCAAACCGTTCAACCTCAAGGAACTGCACGCCCGGGTACGGGCCCAGCTGCGCCGCGGTGGCTACGAACAGGTCGCACGCAGTAATGCCAACAACCTGGAGCTGGGAGATCTTCGGCTGGATCCGATCGAACGCCACGTGCAACGTGGTGCACGCCCGATAGCGCTCTCCCAACGGGAATTTGAGCTGCTGCACTTTCTGGTGAAGAACGCCGGTGATGTTCAATCCCGGCAGACGATCCTCGATGCGGTGTGGGGTGCGCCGTTTGTCGGCGATCCCAACACCCTCGACGTCTACATGGGCTATTTGCGCAAAAAGGTGGAAGCCCAAGGGGAGCCGCAACTGATCCACACCGTGCGCGGTGTGGGCTTCATGGCGCGGGTGGGGGATCCGAAATCCTGAAGCGCAATTGCAGATCAGCTCCACCACCCTGGGCATCACCGATCACCAACTCTCCATGCATCGCCTGCATTAATTCCTTGGCTGTGGCCAGGCCAATCCCACTGCCCTGGCTTCCACTCGAGTTGCTGCCGCGAACAAACCGTTCCAGCACTTGCTCACGCTCCTCCATGGGAATACCGGGCCCTTGATCGCGCACGTGGAGGATGACGCGATCTGGAGATGCAGAGACCGCCAGCTGAACCAACCCCGAGGAATAACGCAGGGCGTTCTCCACCAAAGCGGCCAAACATTGCTGAACCCGATCAGCATCGGCCTGAACCATAGGAAGGTTGGCCTGAACCGCTGGAGCCAACGTCAATCGATGGGCAGACAAAGCCTGCAACCGCTCAAAGGCATCGAGCAGCAACAGTTCAGGGTCCAAGGGTTCCAAGACCAGCGTTAAACGACCGGCATCGGCCCGGGCGAAATCAAGCATCACTGTCAGCAGCGCACTCAACCGTTGGACTTCCGCAGCGATCAATGTCGCAGCTGGCTTGGAGTTTTCCGAAGCCACGGCTTTCAGACGCTGCGCATGACTGGAGATCACCGTGATCGGTGTGCGCAGTTCATGGGCCACCCCATCGACAAAGCGGCGTTCCCGTTGCCAGGCCGTCGCCAGGCGGGACTGAAGCCGGTTGAAGGCCGTCACGATGGGCTGGAGCTCCTGGGGTTGAGCCGCAACATCGAGACTGTGCTGGCCAAGCGAATCGGCCTGGAGATTTTCCAGCTCCGTCGTGAGACGCGACATCGGCAGGATCAATCCACGCCAGATCACCAGACGCAACAGCGCTGAAGTGAACAGCACCGAACCACCAGCAGCGGCGATCAACAACAACAGTTCGCGCTGCCCCCGCTGCAGAGATGTCGTGATGTTCTGCCGCACCTCCAGAGCGCGCTGACCGTTTCCTGTTGAGGGAAACGCGGTGCGACTGACCAGCCAGACCGAGCCATCCTGTTGCTGCACCTGGGAAGGCGGCGCCTCAGACGCTGGGGCAGTCCAGCGCGCTTCAACGCCGAGGCCGATGGGCAAAGGCAGCTGGAGCTGACCGGACCTCAACTCCCGACTGAGGGTGGTCACCAATTGTTGATGGCGGTCCAAACGATCCGCCTCTGCAATGCCACGACTCACTGCGAACAAGAGGCTGTAGCCAGCAAGGACGGCGAGGAGCGAACTGGATTGCAACCAGAGCCGCAGCGACGGAAGTGAACGGGAAGCCACGAATCTGAGAGAAAACCTAAGAGCGTTCTTAGGGAAGCTTTAGCCAAGACTTCAATGCAAGCCAATGGCTGAAGCCATAGTTGAAATGTCAGCACCACAGGTGCTCAAACAACAAACAGTTCACCACTTCCGATAACAACAATGACAACCCTCAACAGCAAGCTTCAACTGGCCCTGATCAACCGCAAGAAGGGTAAAAATCTGCTTCAGAAGGGCTTCACCCTTGTGGAGCTGATGATCGTGATCGTGATAGTTGGCATCCTCTCGGCAGTAGCCCTACCGAACTTTATTGGGCAAAGAGACAAGGCAAAGCTATCTGCCTGGAACGCTCAAGCAGACAACATTGTAAAAGCTTGTGAGGTAGCCAATATCGATGAAGCAGCAAGCCTTGTCGCAGACTCAGAGGTATCCAGACTCATCACCAACTCAGACGCGGAGGTGGTTACAACTGGCGTCACCGCAACAGCCTGCGTTGTAACAATCCCAGATACCCCAGCAGCCGTAACAACCGCTGGAAGCTACACAATGTTTGGAGCCAAAACCCCTGCATCATGATGAATTCTGGAAAAACGAGCAAACACAGACCAGTCATACGAATTAAGTCAACATCATTGGGCAAGTGCGCACAATTCACTGATTGCCCATGAAATCGACTTAGGCATTCGGGACAAACACAGATCAAGGGCTGCAAACTCAAACTTCAGCCCTTGGCTTTGATTGACTCCCAAACAAGAAGTCCTGCCAGAAAAACAAAAGCACGAATAATACCAAGAAAAACTTAAAATCACCTTTTGCCAAAACTAAAATTGATTATGGAAAACAGGCAACATTGAAAAAGCACAAAAAGGAAAATCAAAGACAAGGATTTACCATCACGGAATTAATTATTGCATCAGCAATTATGAGCATTTTATCCGCGATTGCAATTCCAAATTATATTGCTCAATTATGTCGACCCAAATCAAGCGAGGCACACACAACAGTCAGCTCAATAAACACAATCATTACAGCCTTCGTTGACGAAACAAGTGAGCTATCAACGACATAGAACGAACTCACCAGTATCGCAGCAATCACGACCAAAGACGCTCCCCATGAAATCAGAATTGGAAGGCAAAATACTCATAACAAGGAAAGAGATAAGTATTAATAATTATCGACCTCGTCCGCGCAACGGAACCCAATCCATGCATTATCGCATATCACAAATAATTATTACCAACCAAATCCCTCACTCAACCCAAACAATCAACTCACCAACTACTAATCAAAAAACATTCGATTGAATCAGGATAGAAGCATGCACAAAGCACAAATGAAAGCAGCTCCACAAAAAGGCTTCACTCTTGTGGAGCTGATGATCGTGATCGTGATCGTTGGCATTCTCTCTGCCGTTGCGCTGCCGAACTTCCTGAGTCAAACCAACAAAGCACGGGCAACAGAAGGAAAGCAGCAGGTAGCCACGATTCTCAAGCAGGCAGGCGCTCTTTACGTCGAAACAGGAGCGATCACTGCTGCCAACTGCACGGAAATTGACGATACTTTAATCGCTGGATTGAATGACGGCTCACTGAAGAACAAATACGAATTGCCGTCTAATTGTGCCGCCGACGCAGCCACAATGACAGTGACAGCAACAGGAGCCAATGATAACTACCCAGATGGAACTGGAGTCATCACCTTTAACACTGGCGGCACAACCATCACAGGGTTTAACAGTTAATAAAGCTACTAATCCTATTACTAACCGCGCATAACAACATTAGGCAGCAAAGCCCCCTCTTTCGGGGGCTTTTTTATTGAAAGCGCTCCAGAAAGCACTCGTGTCAGCAAACAAAATATGACAAAGCCATTGAGCAAAAGAAGCAACTTAAACCGCTATCCATTCACCAAGGCCTGCCAAGGCTCCAACAAGTCAAACGCCCCTAAGTCAACTTCAAAAGACAACTTATGATGACTTCTCAGCAATTCCTCATCCAGAAAGACTAGTTCCAGGCATAAAATCAAAAAATGATCACAAAATCACTCTCTAAAAGTAAATGTTGTAGTGATAGCGAAACTAATGGTATTTCCCTGACCGAACTCTTGGTCGCAATGGCCATTCTCGGCATCCTCAGCAGCATCGCCCTTCCCAACTACATGAATCAGATGCGCCGCACCCGCCAGCGGGAGACCGAGACGATCGTCTCGCAAGTGATGATCCAGGTGGCTGCCCACAGTGATGAATACGGCATCAACGCTGAGGGCTGGGACAACCTCGATGACATTGCAGCTGTGATGACCGACACCGGCACTGCATCCGGCGGAACCTTCTCCACCATCACCTTGCCGGGTGGAAATTACAGCCTCGATATCAAGGGCCCATCCGGCAACGATTACATCGTCACCGCCACTCCGACGGACACCAACTCCAGCACTTTCAACGTGCTCGGCTGCATCAATGTGAGCACCGGAGCCAGCAACATTCAAGCCGGGGATAGCACCACAGCCGCTGTCGAAGCCGATCTCACCTGCCCCTAAGCACGTCGCACCATGACCCACTCCCGCCACCAGCGTCGATCCCCGGTCCCTCCTGTTGCGCTGCACAGCAAGCCCAGACAGGAACAGGGCATCGCCATGATGATCACGCTGATGGTGGGGATGCTGCTGCTGGCAGCCGGCACCGGTCTGCTGTCAAGGATGCTGATGGCCCGCAAGCTGGGTGCTGCCGAGAGCTATCAGCAGATGGCAGAAGCGGCAGCCCTGAATGGCTTCAACCGCATCCTTGGCACCCTGAACAAGAACAGCGAGACGGACTACCGCGGCTACCTGCTCAGTGTTGACAATGCCGAGCCGGTCAATTCCTCCGATGCCTGGCCCTGGGAGACGGTGGCCCTCTCCACTGACGCAGCGCCTCCCCTGGAGGAACTCTGCACCAGCACCAGCAATGGCTTGCCGGCATCCGCTCCCAACAGCTGGCCACGCAGTCAGCTTCAGATCACCAGCGGCGCATCACAGCGCGACGACGGTCGAGGGGCGATTCAACTTTATTACCGCCTGAGAACTTACAAGAGCCCCGAAAACACCCAGGGGGAAGGCATCTTCCAAGTGGAAGGAGTCGTGCAAAGAGAGAATCAGACCGGAGACGATGACTACCTCGCGCGCTCTCTGTTAACGCGATCCCTCTATGTGCAATCGATCGTGGCGGGAGCAGACAACTGGGCAGTGATGGGGGGGCACCACATGCAACTCGGGGAGTCCAGCATCACCGATGAGAACGGTGGTGAAGGCTCCGGCCAGATCCTGCTGGATGTGGATACGGCAACTGCCGTTGATGTGAGCCGTTGCAGCGATAATGCCTACAAAACATCGCTGGTGAATGCGACGGCCAGCAGCCTGGGCGCCAAGGTGTGGCCCACCCTGAATCGGGGCTTACCCCTGCCCTCGCTGTTTGATCAAGACGGTGCCGTTGATTCCGACGACAACGGCGATCCGAGGCTCTGGAGTTTTGACGACAGTCCTGAACCGGACGACGCCGGGACAACCGTCCGCACGGACGCCAGCGCAAGTTTCCATTCCCAGTGCCCGAACGACGAGATCGTCTGTGTGCGCTCCCAGAACAGCAGCAGCTTCAGCACTCCAGCGGGTGTCACGGTCGCGAACGATGCCATCACCATCCACGCCGATGACATCTGCAGGAATCAGACCAGTTTCGAATGCCACATGTATGTGGAACATCTGGATCTGCGCAACACCCGGTTACTGATCGAGAACAGCGTCCGACCCGTGGTGCTGCATCTGGAGAAACCCCTCAACGACACCATCAATCCCAACCTCAGCGGCATGATTCAGCTGCGCAGCGGCAGCGTGCTCTGCGGCGTCAACAACGACAGCAGCAACTGCAACCAGCAACCGGAACGGCTGGTGATCAGTGCCGGTGCCGGCAACACCGGCATGGGCTGCATCAACATGCCCCACACGGTGCGCTGGGAAGGCGACACGCTGGACACCTCCAGCCTTCCTCACGCCATTGTTCATCTGCCAAGGGGCATTGTCAGGCCACTGAGTGATGCGGCCCTGAACGGGGTGATCTGGGCCCACAGCATCTGTGCCGACAACGGCGACATTCAATTGATCACCTCCACCAGCAACGGCACGGTGATCCGCGCAGCAGACACGCTCTGGCAATGGAGCGACAAGGGGTTTCCCGGCTATGGGCGCATGGTGACCCGTGGCATCCGCGGCACGGGCTTTGACACCTTCGAGCGCTGGTGATGCCGACTCGATTTCAGCCAAATCTCAGCCAATCCTGAAACAACACCAAGCAACCTCTGACCACCATCCAAGTCACGGCGGGAGCTTCAACAAGAGGATGAAGAGGTTAAGAATCTCCTCATCAGAGATTGAATCTCCAACGGTCGGCATCCAGGAGGTGAGGCCTCGATGCATGCCAGTCTCGGCCGGAAAGCCTCTCAATCTGGAAGCATCTTCCAGCAGGGATTCACCCTGGTGGAAGTGATGGTTGCCGGTGTGATCATGGTTCTGGTGATGGCAGCCGTCAGCCGGTTAAGCATCACAGCCCTCAGCAGTGGCTCCAATCAGGCCAAACGCGAACGGATCGAAGCCGCCATCAACAACAACATCCACATGCTGCAGAAAGAAGACAGCTATCTCCGCCTTGAGGCCCTTGGCAGTGAACAGGAGCGCAAGGATGCCTGCAATGCTCCAGCTGAGACCCTGGCCAGAGTGCTGGGCGACCGGGTGGCACCCCCCACCGTTGACGACATCAATCAAACCATCACACGTGATTTCGTTCCAACCAACGACAGTGGCCTTGATCTTCTGATCGTGGAATATTCATTCATCGCCCCAAAAAATCAAGAAAAAAACCAGAACTACAAGGAACGACGCACCATTGAATTGAACCCCAACTTCACCTCAAAGTGCTACACAACAGGCGCCTGATGCCTTCGCATCGGGGAACATCCAAAGGCTTCACGTTAGTCGAGCTCGTGATCACAACGATCATCATCTCGATGATCTCGGCGTGGGCTCTCCCGAATTTCAACCGTCGAATCCGGCAAGGAGAAGTCGACCGCTACACCCAAACAATCGAAACAGGCCTGTTCAGCCTGCGCAATCAGCTGGGAATCACGAGAAACAACTGCACCTTGCATTTCTCCAGCAGGAATCGTTATCAAAGCCCCTGGAACTTGCTGGAACTCCAGCAACCCAATGGCAGCGCAGCAACAGACAAGAGAATCAGCTGCAGTGGATCCAGCCTTGGAGAAGAGATTGACAACCTCAATGGGCTCCCTGCAAGTTACAGACTGATTCAACGAGAAGGGACAGCCGAGAACAATGCGGTGGAAGTTGCCGTATCCACCAATTCGTTCGAATTATCACCACCGGGCATGAGCGTGGATACCGGAGAGCTCACCATTCGAATTCGCTCACTCAGCCAAAACAACTCCGACACTCAGAGTCAGAACAGGAGCCGCTTGATCACGCGGTGCATCAAGATGTCGGGCACTGGATTCATCATGAGCGGTAACTGGGACGATCAAAACAATCAGTGCATTCCCAGGCAAAAGCAGACATCATGAAGATCTCAGACAACACTCATCACGGGTTCAACGACTGAATCACGAATTTAGTGATGATTGATTCATCAAAACTGCATGAGGCGACCAGCTCAAACTGTTCCCCTGAGGTGTTATGCAAAGCCTTACAGAAGCCATGGTGGCAGGTGTTATCACCAGCTTGATCGTGTCTTCATCGGCGCTTTCCCTGCAATCAACAGCAAAACTGATTCGAAGCTCAGGCGATCAAGCCACACTGCGCCAGAACACGGTCAATGGCTTACGACTGATGCGCTCTGAGGTGGAACGCAGCTTGCACATCATCGTCGACAATGCGGATGGGTTCCCGGAGAGCAAGCAACACCTCAGCCTTCAGAATCCTCAATACCAGGAAACACTGAGTGAATGCACACTGTTAGCAGGCACGCGCAGTTTCAAACCCTTATTCGCCGTCAACATGGCGGAACTGGTCAAGCCGGTGGTGTATGCGATGAGCACCAATTCGGATGGCTTTGGCTACAGCATTCAGCGCTGTGGGCCACCCCTGAACCCAGATGGACGATACAACGAAACGGAGGAGTTATTTCTCTCCACCACCCTCAATAACATCGCGAGCCTTCCCTGCACCAGCAGCGATCCAGACGCATGTCCAGACCCCAAACCCATCACCGATGTTCTGGAGGCCATTGATTTTCGCTTCTCCCAGGGATTAACACCCATCCGCCAGGTTCAAGAGCCAGCTCTGAGGCTCGAAACCGATTCAAACTTCAAGCTGGTGAAGTTCGTGGATCCCACGGCAGAAAATGATTCGGTGAAGGAAAGCTATCTCGTCAAACAGACAGCCACCGAGCAAACCGCCAAGCAAAACATTCACTTCGTGGCGTTCGCTCGCGCTGATAAACGGATCACCAGTGGCGACGATTCAGGGGATGGTGGCATCCTCAGTGGTGCTTTCTTCCAGAACATCACCAGCAACAACGTTCGGTTCGCGATCGACGGATCAGGCTCCATGAGTGCTTGCGTGATGTGGGGCGATGGCTATGGCCCCCGCCGCACGTTCTACGACCCCAAAAAGAAGCGTTACCAGGAAACCAGCCGGATCTGCTCGCTCACCCGCATGGAAGCTCTGATCAGCGAGATGACCATGATCATTGGAGCCCTGTCCGACAACACCAAGATCGGCATCACATCTTTCAGTTCCAATGGCTATTCCAACCACAAATCGTGGGAAGCCTCGGAAACAAACTTGGTCAGGCTGGGTGATGAAGGCCAGCGCGATGCTGCGATCGACTTTGTCAACACCCTCGATGACCAGAAAGTGACGATCTGGGGTGGAACGGATCCCTGGAATGCCATTCAGCAAGGCTTCGACGACACGGAAACCGACACTCTTTATCTACTCACCGATGGTGAACCCAATCGGGATCCCCAGGGCGGCAAATGGAAGAAGAATGACCACGTGAGAACCGCCGAGCTCTATGCCTCGAACAATGAGGGGCGCACCCATGAGAGCCAGAATCAGCCCCTCATCGTGAACACGACGTCGATCGGCCTTCAATCCAACTGGCTCGAGGAGCTCGCGGCACTCACCAATGGCAGTTACAACCAGATCGACCAGGAATCAATCGAAAGAGCCAACAACGGCCATGGCAACAACCAGGGCTTCTGCGACCCGAGTAACCCAAGCGCCAATTTTGATCACTGCAACGGTGATGACGACATCGAACTCACCGGCAAGACTCCCTGAGTCGACTGAACGGGGACATCAAGGGCTCTGATTCAATTTCAGCACTGCCATGAAGGCCTCCTGCGGCACATCCACCTTGCCCATGGCCTTCATCCGCTTCTTGCCCTTGGCCTGCTTCTTCAGCAGTTTCTTTTTGCGGGAGATATCACCGCCGTAGCACTTGGCGAGCACATCCTTGCGGATTGCGCTGATGCTGGTGGAAGCAATGATTCGGCTGCCAATGGAGGCCTGGATCGGGATCTTGAACTGCTGGCGTGGAATCAGTTCCTTGAGTTTCTCCACCAGGGCCTTTCCCACGTTGTAGGCCTTGTCTTGATGAACGATCGTGGTAAGGGCATCGGCCCGCTCGCCGTTGATCAGTACATCCAGGCGCACCAACTGGTTCTTGCGGTAGCCAATCAGGCTGTATTCCATCGAGGCATAGCCCTGGGTGCGCGTCTTCATCTGATCGAAGAAGTCGGTCACCACCTCGGCCAAGGGCAACTCGTAGATCAACGTCACCCGATCGGTGGTGATGTATTTCATGTCGACATACTCGCCGCGCCGTTCCTGGCACAGGCCCATCAACGCGCCGTTGTAGTCGTTCGGGGCATAGATCTCCATGCGCACATAGGGCTCTTCGATCGACTCGCGCTTCTGAGGATCCGGAAGCGTGGCGGGGTTGTCCACCATGACCTCGGAGCCATCGATCAGGTTCACCTTGTAAATCACCGATGGGGCGGTGACGATCAGATCAAGGTCGTACTCCCGCTCCAACCGCTCCTGCACGATCTCCATGTGCAGCAGGCCAAGGAAGCCGCAACGGAAACCGAAGCCCATGGCACTGCTGGTTTCCGGCTCGAACTTCAGCGCCGCGTCCGACAGCTGCAGCTTGTCGAGAGCATCCCTTAGATCCGGGTATTGATCGGCCTCGGTGGGGAACAGGCCGCAGAACACCATCGGCTTGGCCTCGGTGTAACCCGGTAACGGCTCCGCCGCCGGTGCATTCAGCAGCGTGATCGTGTCGCCAACACGGGCATCAGCCACGGCCTTGATCGAGGCCGCCAGGTAGCCCACCTCACCGGCGTGGAGCTCATCCACCTTTTTCTGATCCGGCGCCATGATCCCGATCTCATCGAGCTCATAGGTCTTCTTGCTGGCCATCAACAGCACTTTGTCTTTGCAGTTGATCCGGCCGCTCATCACCCGGAAATAAACAATCACACCCCGGTAGGGGTCGTAATACGAATCGAAGATCAACGCCTTGGTGGGCTCGTCCACCGCATCCTTCGGCGGAGGTACCCGATCCACCACGGCCTGCAGGATCTCGGGCACACCCAGGCCAGTCTTGGCTGAACAGGGGATGGCGTTGTCGCAATCGAGGCCGATGATCGCCTCCACTTCCTCCTTGATCCGATCCGGGTCCGCTCCGGGGAGATCAATCTTGTTGAGCACTGGGATGATCTCAAGATCGTTGTCCAGCGCCAGATACACGTTGGCCAGGGTCTGGGCTTCCACGCCCTGGCTGGCGTCCACCACCAGCAGCGCCCCTTCGCAGGCCTGCAGGCTGCGGCTCACCTCGTAGGAGAAGTCGACGTGGCCTGGGGTGTCGATCAGGTTGAGGACGTACTCCTCCCCATCGGCCGCCGTGTAGTTCATCCGGGCGGCCTGGAGCTTGATCGTGATTCCCCGCTCCCGCTCCAGATCCATGTTGTCCAGGAACTGGTCCTGCATATCCCGGTTGGCCACGGTGCCCGTGTCCTGCAGCAAGCGGTCGGCCAGGGTCGACTTGCCGTGGTCGATGTGGGCAATGATGCAGAAGTTGCGGATCCGTGAGACGGGGGCGTCGGTCATGCAGCGGCGGAATCCCGTCTCGGGTCCAGTAAGCGTCCTTGCCACAATCCTAAGGAGCGGCACCAGTGCTGATGAGCCATCCCTGGACCCTGCTGCTGCTGGCGATCAGCGCTGAAGTGATCGGCACCTCCTGCCTGAGGCTGTCGGAGGGCATGACCCGACCGCTGCCCACCCTGCTGGTGTTCAGCGCCTATGGCCTAGCGATGTCCCTCCTCTCCAAGGTGGTGTTGAGCATTCCTCTGGGGATCACCTATGCCCTGTGGAGCGGCATCGGCACCGTGGTGATCGTGCTGGTGGGACGCTTTGCCTACAGCCAGATGCTCCAGCCCGCGCAGTTGATCGGAATTGGCCTGATCACCGCCGGTGTGGTGCTGGTGAATCTGGGGGAATGAGCCTCAGGCGGTGAGCCCCAGCAAGGCATCGCTGCGCTCCCGCATCTGATGCAGCACCTGCGGATCCTGCTGAGGATCCTCTTGGATGCTGGGCAACAGGGCTAGCAACCGCTGCTGCCAGGCCTCGCTGTCGAGCCGTTGCTTGAAGCAGCGCTGCAGCACCTCCAACATGATTGTCACCGCCGTGCTGGCACCCGGGGAGGCTCCCAGCAACGCCGCCAACGAGCCATCCCCGGAGGCCACCACCTCCGTGCCCAGCTGCAGCCGCCCGCCCTGCTTGCTGCGTTTGATGATCTGCACCCGCTGGCCCGCCACCGAGAGGGTCCAGTCTTCGGCGCAGGCGGTGGGCATGAACTGCTGCAGCGCCTCATGCCGCTCTGCTGGGCTCTGGCGCAGCTGATTGATCAGGTACTGCACCAGTTCGAAGTTGGTGGCACCCACCTGCAGCATCGGCACCAGATTGGTGGCGCGCACGGAAGCGGGCAGATCCAGCAGGGAGCCCTGTTTGAGGAACTTGCTGCTGAAGCCGGCAAAGGGGCCGAACAACAGCGAACGCTTGCCATCAATCCAGCGGGTGTCGAGGTGGGGCACCGACATCGGTGGAGCCCCCACCGCCGCCTTGCCGTAAACCTTGGCCCGCTGACGATCGGCCAGCTGGGCATCACCGCAGACGAGCCAAAGGCCGCTCACCGGGAAACCAGCGAAATCAGCCGCCTCCGGAATCCCGGAGCGTTGCAAGAGCGGCAGGGCACCACCCCCGGCACCAAGGAAGACAAAGGGAGCCCGCACCTCTTTTTTGCCGGAGGGACCTTTGAGCACCACACGCCAGTCGGCCTCGGTCATGTCGCTGCGGCGCAGACGTTTGAGGTCGTGCACCTGGGTGCCGTACTCCACGCTGAGCGCTCCGCCGTTTTGCAACGGCATCAGATAGGCCCGGGTGAGGCTGCCGAAATCAACGTCGGTGCCCCGATTTATGCGCGTGGCCGCCACCGGCTGCTTGAGATCACGGCCCGCCATCACCAGGGGCATCCATTCGGTGAGCTCGCTCTGGTCTTCGCTCCAGCGCATCCGCGCAAAGGCCGGCAGCTCCTTCAGCTGGCTGTAGCGCTGACGCAGAAAGGCGATGTTCTCCGGCGTCCACACGGCGCTGATGTGAGCCGCCTGGTGGAGGAAGCTGCTGGTGTCGAGGCCGCCACGCTCCTGCAGCGAACCCCAGAACTCAAGGCTGCGTTCAAACGAGGCATTGATGGCCACCGCCTTGGCCGTCGCGACCGTGCCATCTGCCTGCATCGGGGTGTAGTTCAGCTCACAGTTGGCGGCATGGCCGGTACCGGCGTTGTTCACCGCTGCGCTGCTCTCCAGAGCAGGCGCTTCGAGGCGCTCCACCAGAAGAATCCGCAACTGCGGATCGAGTTCGTGCAGCAGCGCCGCCAGGGTGGCACTCATGATTCCGGCGCCCACCAGCACGGCGTCGTAACGGGCCTCTGGGTTGAACGAACCGTCGTGCTGCACCGGAGCTGGAGGGTTAACCGCTCTCGTCACCCTATGGGGCCACTCCGTAACCTTGTGGCGTTGATGTCTGTTTCATCCCGATGAGCACTGAAACCATGGCCCTCACACTTGAGAACGTGGAGAAGGTGCTGGATGAGCTGCGCCCTTTCCTGATGGCCGACGGCGGCAACGTCGAAGTGGTGGAACTGGACGGCCCGATCGTGAAGGTGCGCCTGCAGGGAGCCTGCGGCAGTTGCCCCAGCAGCACGATGACCTTGAAGATGGGCATCGAGCGCAAGATGCGCGAATCGATCCCTGAAGTGAGTGAAGTGGTGCAGGTGCTCTGAAGCGCCTTTTCGTCTATGGATCACTCAAAAGCAACGGCAGTGCCCATCACCTTCTGAAAGGCACAGACCGCGACCGTGACGGCGTCGTCGATGGCTTCATCGAGATCGAGCACCGGGGTTATCCGATGCTGCATCGGGGCAATGGGGCTGTCTCGGGCGAGGTGTACTGGGTTCCCGAGCCTTGCTGGCCTGATTTGGATGACTGGGAAGAGGTGCCTGAGGTGTACCAACGCACCAGCGTGACCCTTCGGGATGGCCGCAGCGCCTGGCTCTATGAAGCGGCGTAGGAACAACGCCCCTTAGCGTTGCCGAAGAACTAACGCCTGGCCTTGGAGTGAGCCTGCTGCTGCTGCTCTGGCCGTTGGCGCTGATCCAGCGGCCGGAAGCGGAGTCTCCGCTGTGGGCCCGACGCAGCCTGATCCTGTTGATCAGCGCCCTGACCCTTCGTTATCTGTACTGGCGCTGCACCGCCAGCCTCAATCTCGACAGCTCAGTTTCCACAAACCTCAGCGGCCTGTTGCTGCTGGCGGAAGGCTGGCTGCTGATCATCGGTCTGCTGCCGCTGTGGCTGGCCTGGCGTCGCTTCCCGGATCGACGTCGGGAAGCCCAACAACGCCATCAAGACTGGCAGGCCTCGGAGTGGAGGCCCCACGTCGACATCCTTGTTCCCACCTACGGCGAACCGCTGGCGGTGCTGCAGCGCTCGCTTCTGGGCTGCACGCAGCAGAGCTATCCCCACACCAGCGTCTTGGTTCTGGATGACTCTGGCCGTGAAGAGGTGAAGCGGCTGGCCAAACAACTGGGCTGTCGCTACCTGCATCGTCCCGAACGCCTGCACGCCAAGGCGGGCAACCTCAACGCCGGGCTGAGCTGCTGTGATGGCGAGCTGGTTGCGGTGTTCGATGCGGACTTCATCCCCCAGGAGCGGTTCCTGGAACACAGCATCGGCTTTCTGCTGGACCCCGACGTAGCCCTGCTGCAGACGCCGCAGTTATTCATCAATGCTGATCCGGTGATGCGCAACCTGCGGATGGAATCGTGGCTGCTGCCGGATGAGGAGAGCTTCTATCGCTGGATTGAACCGGTGCGGGACGGCTGGGGGGCCGTGGTCTGTGCCGGCACAGCCTTCGTGGTGCGGCGGCGCGCCCTGGATCAGATCGGTGGCTTCATCGAGGGTGCTTTATCGGAGGACTACGTCACCGGCATTGCCCTACGTGCGCATGGCTGGAAGCTGCTGTACCTCCAGCAGAAGCTCAGTGCTGGGCTAGCCGCAGAGACCATGGAGGACTTCGCGCGACAGCGGCAACGCTGGGCCAAGGGCACCCTCCAAAGCCTGGCACTACCCCAAGGCCCGCTACGGGCCCATGGCCTCAGCCCCGGCCAGAAGCTGGCCTACCTGGAGGGCGTCATCCATTGGCTCAACAACCTGCCGAGGTTGGTGCTGATGCTGATGCCGCTGAGCTACGGACTGCTTGGTGTCGCACCAATCCTGCTGGATCAGCGAGCCATCATTGAATTGATGCTGCCCCTCTGGGGAACGGTGCTGCTCAGCATCGGCTGGCTGAACCGCAACAGCCGCTCAGCCCTGCTGACCGAACTGACCAGCTGGGTACTCACCGTTCCGCTGGTGGTGAGCCTGATCTGGAATGTCCTCGGTTCCTCCGTTGGATTCCGGGTCACCCCCAAGCATCGCCAGCGATCCCGGGGCGGCTGGTCATGGTTTCTGGCGCTTCCCCTGATCGTGCTCAGCCTGTTCAACCTGGCGAATCTGCTGGGACTGATGCAGCAGCTGATGCACGGAGGCTGGGACGGAGTCGGACCGCTCCAATTGGGGCTGGTCTGGGCTGGGCTGAACCTGTTGGGAACCCTCATCGCTCTTCGCGCCTGCTGGAATCCTCCCCAGAGCGATCCCTCCCCCTGGCTCAGCCTGGATCACGCCGCGAACGTGATTGATTCCGGGGGCCATTGCCATCCCTGTCGGATCACCGCCATCAGTGAAAGCGGTGTGGAGCTGGCCTTCGCCACAAAGGTTCCGCCCCTGATGAACAGCAGCCAGCTGCAGTGGACAGCAGCCATCCCGCCTCTACCGGTTGTGATGCTGCAGATCCAAGAACGGCAGGCGGCCTTGAACTGGGGCAACCTGAGCCAACAGCAACAACACAGCCTGATCCGCTGGTTGTTCTGCAGTGATGGGGTATGGCCGGACCGGCGCCCCAGACAGGAAGTGTTGGGACTACTGATGCTGCTGAAACGGATGCTCTTCGGGGGCCCAACTCCCCAAGTTTTCGACCGTTCCCTGGTTCCACGTCTTCCCTGAATTCAGGACAGCACCTCCGGCCAAAGCTCAGGGACAACGTTGCAAATCAAAGTCGCAGGCATAGACCGCAGGTTTTTGCCAACTCAAGGGAATCTCCAGCAGATCTCTTGTGCCGGTGATGCCCTGCATCACAAAAAGCAGCGCCGCCAGCACCGAGGCTGTGACGTGCAACCGGCGCAGGCGAAGGTCCCGCAAGATCTCAGGCCGGGCCGCCAGGGAAAACAGCATCAGACCGGTGACCGCAACACCAGCCCAGTAATGGGACTGCCAGAACGCAGGCGAAAGGGGATCATCCGATAGACGCCACACCTCCGGCTGCGCTCCGAGCGTGAGCACGCCAATCCAGGTGATCAAGCTGAAGCTGAGGCGCAGGGCAGCAGCTTTGCTTCGCCAGAGAGCGACCAGGCTCGCCCCCGTACCCAGCAGCACGATGCTCAGCTGGATGGCACGACCAGCGCCGCCAGAGAAATCAGCTGGTGGTGCCTTGGTGGCGATGGCCACGGTCAAGGCGATCAGCACCAGAAGCACCACACCCGCCGCCAGCCAACGGCCCAGATCACTGTGATCGCGGCCAACCACTGGTGGATGCTTCACCTGGGCAACACGCCTCTGACGGGTCTGCCAGGCCAGACGCACCACCATCCCGATGAGGGGATAGATCAGAACAACCGCAAGGGCGGGATGAAGAATCCAGAGCCAATCAGTGATGGTCACAGGCCCGTGTCCATGCCCTTAGGAGCTCAAGCATGGCCAGCTGAATGAACCCAACACCCGGAAGACCGGCAAATTTAATTAATCCAGAAAATTAAAATCAACAAAGCGAAATTTTTCGCACTGCACATTTACAGAAAATAAAAAATTCATGCCTTAGACCAAAGGCATGCCTAGCGAACCGTATCCATGCAGGCCGCACCCAAGCCGATCAACGAAGCAGCCAGGCTGAGGTCCCTCAGTGAATATCGAATTCTGGGAACCAAGCCCGAACAGGCCTTTGACAACATCACCCGGATGGCGTCAGAGATCTGCCAATCTCCGATTGCCCTGATCTCCTTGGTGGACGAGAAGCGTCAGTGGTTCAAATCGAAGGTGGGCCTTGAGGCCAGCGAAACCGACCGGGATATCTCCTTCTGTGCCCATACGATCCTCGATTCCAAACCTCTGGTGGTGGAGGACGCACTGTTTCACGAGAAATTCCGCGACAACCCCCTTGTGCAGGAAGAACCCCACATCCGGCTCTATGCAGGCTTCCCCCTCAAAACCGACATCAACCACCGCATTGGAACGCTTTGCGTGATTGATCGCATTCCCAAATCACTCACCAATTCGCAATACAAGGTGATGGAAGGACTGGCGGAACAGGCCACCACCCTGTTGGAACTCAGACGCCGATCCCTGGCCCTCATGGATGAGTTCTGCCAGATGCATCATGCTCAGGGCTTAATCACCACCTGCAGCTACTGCAAGTCGATCCGCGACAGCGAAGGCTTCTGGCAACCGATCGAACGATTCCTGATGCAGCACAGCACGCTGAATTTCAGCCATGGCATTTGCCCGGAGTGCATGAACGCTCACTTTCCAGAGGTCCAAACAAGCCGCGCAGGATCCTCAAACCATCACGGTTGAGTCGATTGGAGATGAACTGGTGAGATCAGCACCACCATGCTCACTTGACATCACCAGAAAATATGAATGAAGTTCAAGGATTGCGCCATGCGAATGGCAGATTTTCTGTATCGCAAGCTTGGGCTCAATATTTTCAAAGCGGCACCCCACCTGCGAACTCTGACGCCAGACGCTCCCGCTCCAAAAGTGGTGGACCCGGAGCCCTTGGAACCACCAACCCCCATCCGCATATCGGCATCGGATGTGATTCACATCGGCCCAAGGGGTGGCCGCTACAAGGTTGATGCCAAAGGTCGCAAGATCTACCTCAAGGCCAGCTGATATCGTCCAAACCGACAGATTGGACGACAAGCTGAGTTGAAATACTGATCAATTTGGTTCAGTAGCAAACACAACCACCATCGGTTGAACCTGTACGACAAGGTTGAAGCAAATGGCGAGCTCGAGGTGAACACTGGTCCTGCTTGCCCCATTCGATTTGGCACCCTTGAACACCAATAAGGAATCGCTCGCCGATCAATGTCTGACGGCCGCAGAAATCGAATGGCGACGTTGGTCGGGCTGGCAGATGGAACGCACCGCTGAAAAACAGTTCAGAAAAAGGTGGGCCTGAGTCGTTGACGAAAGCTCTAAGTCCCTAAAAAGCAACGCAGCCTTGCCAACGTGGTGATACCGACCCTTTGGCTCAGGCCACTGCCGTGACCATGCGCGACCTCTGCCCTGCCCTGCAGAACAAGATCTACTTCAACTAGACCCGCTCTACCTCAGAACAGCCAAGAAAGCCAATCTTTACTGACCTGCCTAGATCATCGGATTGGAGCTTGACCCACGGCTTGACCCACACTTGCAGCCCACCACTAGCCATGCTTTCACCGCTGCTCAAAGCCTTTCTCGGGATGCTGGCAGGGGCCTACATCAGGCAATAAAAAAACCGCCCAAGGAGGGCGGTGAATAAGCCGTAGAGATTCCCATCACCCGGCCTAATCACTACATCTATAGCGATGGGGAAAGCCTAGGGCAGCATTCCGTCACATCTATCGATGTGCAGATTTGCACAAGACTCACTTTAAGAAAGGTGTTTTGTTCACCACAGCACTGGATGTAGTGCTGTACGCGCGTTACGTTTGAAATCCCCATCACCCGGCCTGTCCTTGCGACGGGCTTTTTTGTTGGTGAACACCACATCTGGTGTACGAATTGGTGGCCACAGATGGGAAGAGAAAGAGGAGGGCGAGAACCAGAACTCCTGTCGGCTTACTCGCTCAGCGCCATGGCGATGCCTGCAGCCTCGCTCACTAGATCCATGCGGCAGTGGTTGCTGTTCTCCCAATTCCGCAACCGCCCTGTATTTGCAGGGGTGGTGGCCCCAGAGGAATCACATCACGATGAAAAGCGATGCGATCCGTCTGGTTTCTGTAGCCAGGCAGCACATACCCCCCACCCCTCTCTTTCTCAGATGGAGGGGGTACACGGGGGGGATCTGTCGCGCCTTGTATACGTATGCCTCTTCAGAAATTTGGAACCTATTTGGCCTGGAAGGGGTCGTAGGTCTCGTCTGAATCGGCGTAGAGGTACTCCAGGGAGCGCGTCAGAGCACCCAAATCAGCCACGTGTTCGTTGTCAGGCTTGAGGGTGACGCCGCTGTTGGAGAGCCATTTGACGGCCTCTGCCAGCAGGCGCGGGTTTACCTCGCCGGTCTCGTCCAGCTGCTGCTGAATCGACCCTTGGAAAGCCTGCAGAAGCAGTGCTGCCAGAGCGTTCATGTCGCCAGTAGTCACACCATCGATCTGGTGTTTCTGTTTTTTGTCTCTGTAAGCCATTGGTTTTGCATCTTTGATCTGATCCACGGCTTGTGCGTGGCGATGTATTGGTCAACCTCACGGGCCACCTGGTGATGCCGATAAAGCATCCAGGCAGTTCCCAGGCGGTCACCGAGTCGGTTGTCCATGGGGTTAGTTCTGTTTGTTGCTGCGTGGGGCGTTGAAGCCAAACCAGGTTCCGAAGCCGAAGCTGATGGCCATCAAGACTTGGACTTCAAGCATCAGAGTCCTCCTGGTGTCGCATCTTGAGGAGCTGATCCATCTGCCAGGAGAGCTCAGCTGCGTGGATCGCATCACCCCGCTCTCTTGCCTTGTCGAGGTTCTCCCTGGTGATCCGAATCACGAAATCCAAATCAGCTCCGCCCACTGGACTGGATCTGATGGATACGGCTTTCAGCCACTTGGGAGTTTTCATTTGGCCTTCCTCTGACCAGCCCGCTTCACCTTGGGTTCGGGGACTGGCTCAAGAGGTGGCCGGTTGTGGCTGTACACCCAGCCCTGATCGTTCGCGACTCGCCTGCCAACACGGTCCACTGAAGGCCGGTGATGAGTCTGGGCGTTGTTCGTCGGCGGCTCTGTTGCAGGCCGCGTCGACGGTTCATAGGTCACAGGACCTGAAGCTTTGAGTGATCGCCCTGATTGACGGGCTGTCCTTGGACCTGCTTGCCATTGATCCACAACTCGGATCTGTGGCTGCCCTCGCTGGAGCTAGCCAGGCCAAAGCTGTTCGAGGTGATCCCTCGATCCTTGGCGTCCTGAGCATTGAGGTCCAGGATCTCCTGCCGCTTCTCAGCAGCTTCCCGAGCACGAACCTTGTACTCGATGTCGAAGTTCTCAGCGGTAATCGCTTCACCCCCAACTTCTTCTTCGCGGCAGCGATCTTGCGCTTAGCCCGCTTCTTGAGTTCAGCGGCAGTGGGCTTCTTCTTTTTCTTCTGTTGGGTCATCGTTCCTGAACCTCCTTGACGGTCTTGGTGAGCCGCTTGATGGCTCGTTCGAGGAATGCGATCCGCTTCTTGGCGTCATCGAGCTCGGCAACCAGTGCCGCAGGTGCCAGACGTCGGCGCTGCTCCGCAAGAGCTTCACGCTCGACCTGCAGCTCAGCAGCGATACGAGCCTTCTCGGCCTCATGGTTCGAGTTGTTCTTGCTCATATCGGGAGCAGTCACACGCTCACCGGTGGGATTCACCAGCTCGCCGTGCTTATCGCGCACCTGTGGCTTCAGCTCTTTTCCATGCCCCTGGATAGGCACAGAAGCCCGGGGAGTGAAGTGGGAAGCAGAGGAGTGGAACTGGCCATCAGAGCCAACGACTCCGTTGACCTGCTCACCAGCCTTTATGGCCTCAATAGCTGCATCGGTAAATTCGATGCCACCAACTTTTGTAGACATAGTTCTTGTTGAGTAAGTGTTGATTTATTGATCAGATGTGAATAGAAATGAGCCCATTCGCGGCTGCATGGAAGATTGCTTTTCCAAGGTTTGGATCACGCATAACCTCAGCCACAACCTGGGACTTCTTGATCGTCCCTTGTTCCAGTTGCAGTGAATACTGAGCGATCTGACTTCCAATGGTGTCGCCATACCGCGAGCAAAGTTCACCAACTTGACCAGGATCAAGGGCACTTGCTTCACTGCCAATCCAGTCGGGATTCTTCTGAAGCAGTTGAAGTCCACGAACAGCTCCATGGATTTCATAAGCCTCGCCTTCTTCGAAGATTCGGTTTAGCTCTTGGTTGGTTTCACGTTCGAAGTTATCGGCAGCAAATTGAAGTGCACCATCGACAACTTCATCACCGAGCTCAGCGCGCATTGCCTGACCGATGTCTTCGGTGGCAACTTCGGTCTGCAGCGTTGGATCAAGTCCCTGCTCCTGAGCCTGCACAAGAGTGGCAGCAAGCTTTTCAGCTTCAGCAGCGAGCCTCGCTTGCTCCACGGGTGAAGTCGATCTGTGCAACTTCTGTTGCGTCTCCATCAAGAGCTGCTCTGTGGCAGCGATCTGAGGATTCACGTTTCCGCGATCAACGTCCTCATCAGAGGTGTGGGATGCGTTGTGCTCGAGGTTTGCTCGACGTGAAAGGTTCCTAGCTGCCTGTTGCAGCTGATGCTCCTGGACCTCTTCGAGGCTTCCAAGACCATTCGCTTCTGAATGAGCGCTGTCGGACTTCGAGGAGATATTGACGGGTTGACCGCCATGGGTTTGTTCACCCTGTCCAGTTGCAGGGTTATAAGTAAATTCTGGCATTGTTGATGTATGTCTCCAGGCTCATGTCCTGGGATCTAGCAATTAGGTTTGCCGCAACCTCTCGACAATCGTGTCGGAGTCTCAACGCCTGTTCTGCGTTGGTAAATGCGAAAAGAGCAGCAGTTCCATTCGGTGGAACACCTCACGGCTTATTGCTGCCAAAAGAAATGACGAATTGAAATGACTTGATGGAAAGCAAGAAAGGCCACTCACCAAACAATCTCTAATCGGTTTACGAGGAGGCATGTACGAATACCTCCAAGTCACCGCAATTGAACCTTGCAAGAGTCGCAAGGAACGTATCCACAGACGGTTGTACCACTCACCGTCATTAACTCAGCTGTATTAGGTGCCCAGCTGTTGGCACAAGGGTGTCCGAAGAATTGCACTTCGACAGCGTCTGGTTATGAACCTCTGCTGGCTTACCCACCCAAGAAAGTGATACCCCCGGTCGAAGCCAAAAAGAAGTATCAAATGTGCCCGATAAAGAAAAGCACAACATTTGAATCATTCGTCCAGGATCCCGGCTCGCGCGCCTGCAGATCTCGGGCCTCCTCATTAACCCTGTAAAGGAAGTTCTGGCACTAACGCAGGTCCCGCGCTCGATCATCAGCTCAACAAGTGGCAGTAGCCTCCGTGTCATCAGCCGCTGAGGACGACAACGCGCAGAAGCCCATGCAAGGTCTGCTAAACCATTTCGAGCCCAGGATTTTCAGGAGAATGTCTAGTTGAAACCAGGCTCTATTTTTGTAATTACTGGCTTACCGGGAGGCACTGTAAATGAATCAATAAGTACAACAGGTTCATTTCCAAGGTTTGCTGCAGACATTGGAGTATTTGGCGGCATGTAATAGCACTCGCCCGGACCATATACCGCATCCTCTTTTCCCTCAACGAAGTCTGTTATCTCGCCCGAAACAATGCACGTAAAACCTCCAAATTCATGCACATGAATGGCGACTCTTGTCCCAGGGAGTCTGGTACCCCTGGTGACACTTAATTGCATTCCATCTGGTCGGATTGTATCGATTAGCAGCTTTGTGTTTACGAGCCCAGCCACGGTTCCTGGTGGTTTTTTCCCATTAATCAGGCTTGTAGGAGATATTCCTGCAGGCTTGGCGCTGACTGAAGTGAAAGCGCTCATAGCGATAGCTACTGCAGTGAGGGCGGTGCGGATCATTTGGTTGGGATTAGTGGTTTGGTCTTGAGGGGATGAAGGACGGGGAGTTTTCTCATATGTAAAGGATGGCAGCGATTTCAGCTCTTGCCCTCAGTTATGCGCGGGGACTTGCGCTTCCGGATCTTGAGCACGTCGCCAACCGCTCCATCAGCAGATGAAGTTCGCTGCTGTCCCACCGGCAAGGACCGCCGGGTCGAAGTAATCCTCATCATCTGTGCTCCGACGTATCAGAGACACGATGTGCGGAAGTCCGATGGACTTGGCGAATAGGTCGAGGGGTCGTTGATCGCCAGTCTTCTCACCAAAGAGCTTGGCAATGGCATCACCCATCGCAGCCTTGAGAACGTCGCCTTCCCCCACTCGAACCCAGAAGCAGTCATGGACTTGCTGGTTGGGCACACCTCGCTTGTTGAGCTGAAGCTTCAGTTCGGTCAGCGTGGCTGAGTCGAGGCTGTGGCAGAGGTTGGCGACGATGGCGTCGAGATGCTCAGGGATGTCGACCTCACGGTTCTCAGGCGGAACCGAATACGTCTTCCAGTACTGCTGACTTTCGTGGGGTTGTAGCTCGAGAATCTCGCAGTCCTCACCGCTCTCGATGGCGTCGTGCACCATCTGGGCGAGGTACTGCAGCGGCTTCTCCGATGGCGGAGTTGGGCTGCTGAAAACCATCATCTTTTTGCTGCGATCAGCGTCACCGTGTGTGCAGTGACGTTGGCTCGTACGCCAACCGTGAGGCATGTCCCAGATGAGGGCACCGTCTTGGCGTGACACAGCATCCCAGTCGAGGTCGTCCTTGACGTGCTCCTTGACCACATCGCGGAAGTTCACGATGGATGGAGCAACCAGAGCCAGACCTTCACGCAGGGCTTCGGTCAGGTTCTTGATCAGGGGGTCGACGTCACTGGGATACAGCTCACCGACCTTCCGCTTGAGTAGCGACAACCCATGGGCTTCCCGAACAGCGTTGATGTACAGCTGCACCGCATCGATGCGTTCGGCTACTTTCTGATTGAAAGCAGCGCGGACGTGAGGCGTGGCATCCCAGGCCTCTTTGAGCTCCTCGTACAGCCCCAGTTCCGCCTCGTAATCAGACTTCCCTTGTGGGGTGTCGAGCTTGTACTTGGCTTCATTGGGTGGCTGTGGCGGCTCATCCGAGAGGGGCTTGAACAGCGTCATCACTGACGGCGGTTTTTCACCCTTCTTGGTGTTGGCCAACAGGGCGTCGTCCTCAGCCTTGATGGCATCAACAACCTGGAGGGTCTGAGCGATTGCCAATAACTCGGAAGCACGGGCATCGTCATCGGAACCACGTGCCTCCTCGACCTGTTGGCAAAGCCAAATGTGCATCTGCTTTTCAGCAGCGTCATCGAACGGCTTGAAGCGTGGGATGAACGGGTTACCGCTTTCCTCCATCGCTTCCCGCACCGCCCGCTTGTTCGTGTCAGCACTGGCCGAGTACAGGCATGTCATCACCACAGGTTTGGCGCTTGAACGACCAATCCCGTAGGCGTCGATTCGGTCTTCGATTTCTGCGTCGGCGATCACCTTGACGGACGTGAAACCGCTCTTGAACGTGAATCCGTTCCGCAGCAGTTCAGCCGCCTTGGCGAAGACCTTGATGTAAATGTCAGCCGGAAGGCCGTTGCCTGGGAAGGCGTTGACCAACTGCGCGCCGCTTTTGGAGCACGCAGAAAGCGATGCCATCTGGAGCCCACTGGCCGTGCAGTCCTTCGTGATGGCGAACCTTGTCTCAGTACGGCGCTTTTCACCAAGGAACAGCTCGTAGTACTCATGACACGCAGCCATGAAGCTGAACGGATCAGACGCACCACCTTCGATGACCTCGCGGCCCAGATGATCGCGGCCGAGTTGACCAGCCCAAACCTTGAAGCCCTCGTAGCTGAGCGGCGATTCCGCCACCAGCTTGATCGTGGCGATCTGTGTCCGAGCCCAGTTGACTAGATCAGATTCGCTGAGCTTGTCGCTCTTGGCCCCCATGTCCGTCTTGGCTCCCCAGGTCGTGGCGATCTGCCAGAGCAGGTCGTCTTGAACCTTGGAGCGATTGGCATCGGTAACTGCGAGCGGGTCAGCCATCAGCAGCAGCGCTTTGCAGACCTCGCGTTCGATTGGATTGAGCGCGCCCAACCCGTAAAACCTCCTGCGAGAGTCACAGAACCAGACCACGTAAAACCGCTCCGTCGCGTTGAACTTCCGCAGAAGCTCGACACTCTCGAAGACGGTCTGAATGCGGCTGGCTGATCCACGCTCCTTGATGGCCTGCTCATGCAGGCGTGTGATGCGGCTCTTCATGACACCGATCACCTTGGACCGGTCGAGAAGCCGCTGACATCTTTCAGCCTCAGTGGAAGCAGCATCCGGTCGGATTGCATTCCGCTTGGCGTTGTAGGTCTTCTTGAGATGGTCAACGTCCTCAGCACGGGCCTTCGACATGAGCGTCAGGCTGTGCACGTTCATGAAGCGGTATTTGTTCTCCGTGATCGGAGCTCCGTCTTTCCGCAGTGAATCGATGACACCGAAGACATGCTCATTGAGAGCCATCGGTTGGTCCTGAGCCATGTTCAGGGCCTGCAGCCATTCAGGTTCTTCACCCGACTCACTCACCTCATCGGTGGTGTGCAGGGCGAGCTTGCTGTGGCTGATCGTCTTCCGGTTGGTCTTGGTGTAGGCATCGAGGAGATACCCACCGACTGACCGACCTTCGACCACACCACCCTTGTACGCGCTGTGGGGTACAGGAGGGATGGTCATAGGGACATGGCAGTAGGACGACCCGAGATTGCGAGCGATCACATCACCCGCAAGCTGTTGTCCTTGCTCTGTCAGTTGGACGATGTCCACAGAGTGGCCGTTGCGCGCTTTGACACCGAAGACCCGAAGGAAGCCAGCGCTTTTGAAGAGGTCGACATAAGCGCTACCAACGCGCTTGCATTTCTCGTCATCCCACTTCGCCAGGTAGTCCTGATCGGTAGGGAGTCTCAGGTCGTCGTACTCATCCAGCTTCTCGATCTGTGCCTGGCTGATGCGGCGGCTCTTGATTTGCTGCTTCACCCGACGCTCAACTGAGCGAGTCATCCGCATGAAAGCGTTATCCCGGGAGATGCCAGCAGGCAGCCGACGAACGTCCTGCATCCAGCGATCCAGGTTCAGCCGGGCAAAGCCAACTGTTTGGAGCTCACGGTTGCAGGCCTCACCGATCTGGCGGCAGAGGTCGATCTCAGTGATGTTCCGATTCTTGGGATTGTCCCGATCAGCCATTGCACCGATCACATCGACGATCACCCGAGAGACGGTCAAACCGATCGAATAGAGGTTGACGTAACCGAGGACACCTGGGTCATCCACCTTGTTCAGGTGATGGGCGGGCTTGACGAAATCAGGCCTTGCATCACTGAGGAACTCAGGACCGAGCGCCAGATGAAACAGGCTGATGACATCGGCAGCGTTCTGATCGCGCTTGTCCTTTTTGCAGAAGCGGTAGTACCGCTCAATGAACAGCGTTGTCAGCGTGAACGCCAGCTCATCACCGAGTGACTTGCTGCTGAGCGTTCCCTTCTTGATTGCCTTGGTCATCTCATCGACAGCCTTGGCTCGAGCCAGCAGATGCGACTCAATCTCCAGGTCCATCTCCCGCTGAATCTGTTCGCCAGTGATGCCGCGCTGGGCATAGATGACGCGAACACCAGCGTCGACGTCAGAGCTCCAGACACCACGGGTGCCTTGGTTCTGCTCAACGAGGACAGGGCTGATCTTGTTGTCAGCGTTCAGATGGTTGTTTTGAAACTCCTTTGGAAGCGTCGTTGTCCGTAAAGCCATAGTTGATGTGTAGATGTTGATGTCTTCAGGCGAGGCAAGCCAGCACGTCGCTGTCACTTGCATCGAGGTATTCGCCAAGGGGACCAAGCGACTTGTGTCCGGTCAGCGCCATCACGTGGCGTAGCGGAGCGCCTTTGTCCACCGCTGCCTGAGCAGCAGTACGGCGGAAGCTGTGGGTTGAGATGCCTTCGACACCGATCAGAGCAGCCGTCTTGCGGAGCTGTTTGTCAGCTGCCTGGCGGCTCATCGGTTGAGTCACCGAGTCATCCGTGTGGAACAGGAAGTGGCCCGGCTGTACATCAAGACACGTGGCGCGGTAACGATCGATCTCTGCAGCAAGTGCAGGGCAAATCGAGACCTGACGTGTCCGCTTGGATTTGGTCGTCGCTTTTAAGAAAGTGACGCGACCACCGGCAGTGGCGGCCCAGGTGACCTGGAGCGCTTCGCCAATGCGAGCCGCTGTGTACCGCTGAAGTGCCCAGAGCATCCGGTACTTGGGAGATGGAGCCGCATTGAGCAGATCCTGGAATTGCTGATCCGTGAGGGCTGAAGCTTTGCCGTTTCGAGCAATTTTCACGATTGATATGGGGGTTGATATCGGGTCTTGCACCCAGTGATCCGGCAATAAGACCGTCAACCTACGAAAGTCAAGGGGTAGTACCCAAACTCTCAGGACTTACTCAGCAAATAGCTGAAGCCAAGACCACGCCAAGGCCACGGACCTTGGAGCCCAGCTGACTGGGACGTGGTGGGATTGCCGTCGTTTTTCGCCTCAGGCTTCCCAGGCGAATTCATCCAGGGCACGAGCCAGAACGCGCAGGCTCTCGATGGCATCGAGCTTGCGGGCTACCTGCTTCAGCTTCAGCTGAAAGTCAGGGTCATCAATGGGAACGCTGGCGTCTTCGCGTATCGACTGCTCAGCAATGTCCAGCAAAGCCTTGGGGTTATTGCGGACCTCTTTGGTCTTCAAAGCAACCTTGCGGCCCAGCACGATCAGAGCAACTTCTGAAAGCGCATTTCGGTATTCCCAATCGGTTGTCTGTGTCATGAGTTGAGTTGATATTGACGTGTGGTTAAGCCTTCAAGGTGCTCTTCAATGGGAAGGCAAAATGCAGCAACGGGTAGTACCGTTACATCAAGTCACGCTTTGCCGAATCTCGGCAACACCTGGAGCTGAGAAAAGCTCGATGGTGGTGGTGGCGAGAAGACGCTCACCCCCTGGAGTTGGAATGCAACAGCGGGTCTTCTTTGCCAAATAGAGGGGAGGCTTCTACGCCTCCTTTCTGCTTTTTCAGTACTCAGTCGCCGCAATCCACGGAGCAACCACACACCACTCACCCGCAGATGCAAAGGTCCAAAGTTCTGACCGTCCTGGTCTTTGTCTTGTTTTTCGCTTGGGTGTCCACCAATGCATCTGAGCGAATACCGAAACCCACCACCCCACAAATGGTCGGCAAATAAATAGTTGGGTGGTCGTCACTTCTGGTCGTATAGCTCCACGGCATCCACCAGGTGAGCCAAAGCCATGCGGTTACTGCTCGGCATGATTCGGCCATCTTTGAACTACCACGGAATACGGGCGAGCTTGCAATCAGGGGTGTGGACTTTCGTGTTGGTACTGCCGCAGTACTCGCAGAGGTACTGAATCGGCTCATTGCTGGGATAGGTCATAGGTATCGGGGGTCGATGAGGTCGGTACTGCTGAATTTATCGAGATACGCAGCTTTGATTTGAGCTGCTTGCTCCTCGACGTACTCCAAGGTCTTGGGGTTGGTGAAGACTCGGAATTGATTGGATAGCCGACGGAAGTTGCAGTACTCATTCCAAACATCCAGTCTGTCTTCATACACCATTTGTTCCACAGGCTTGTGGCTCTTGGCGTCAAAGGGTGGCGGTAGTTGTACCGCAAGGGGTTTTTCCATTGTTGTTGTCATGAGAGAGGAATTGAGGTGCTAGATGGCCCACAGGCCATAGCGATATTCGAAGACCCAGGAACGTTTGGGGACAGGCTTGAGCTTTTCGTCAGCCTTTGGTTCGTTAGTGTTATCCGCAGGCTTATCCGGCTCGCGGGGTTTGGGATGTTTCATTGGGAAGAGATAAAGGAGTTACGCCCAGTTACGGGTGCAGTTACGGGCTAGATCGCTGAGATGTACTGTTATAACTGAGGAGTTACAGCAGTTACGCCAGTTACGGACATCGGAAGGGCAAAATAAAATTGCGAGGGACCGAAGCAGATAGAGAATTGATCTATACCCCGTAACTGCCGTAACTCGCCAGTCATAGCTTGAAAGTGCCCGTAACTGCAGTTACACCCAGTTACGCCTAAAAGTCAGAATCATCGATCTTTGTTGAGAACTTGGGGCGATGACGCTCTTCAGCTTTGTACGCCTCCTGATAGTTCTCGTATTGATTCCATCGAGGATGCACAAACAGGCACTGCTGAGTTCCACCTTTGGTGAGCCTCACGTGCTTCATTGACCAGTTGTGCTTCTGCATGAACCCGTTGATCTGATCATCAGTCGGTACGAATTCACCGCCACCTTGGATTGCTCCCCTCACATCATTACGGCTGAGGAAGATTCGGTTCTCGAAGTTGAGCTTGTCGCAGCAATCCTCATACCAGCGTGATTCACTCACGAAGTCAGAGGTGAAGGCATCGAGATCAGCAAGGACCTCTTCGACATGCTTCAGCTCACGGCCTACCCAGTTGCGGAAGTACTCCTAGACAGCAGCGGCCCAGATGCCATCACGTGCATCGAACAGCTTCTGAGCATCACCGAGTCGAAACTCACCCTGCTGCAGATGGAACAGGTTGATCGGCAGGAACCTGCGGCGCAGATCATTCGGGATGAAGTTGGCCAGGTTGCTGGTACCGAAGACGACCCACGTTCGAACGAATGGCTGAGCATTCTTGTTCTTGATAGGTGTCACGGATCGACCAGCTGAGAAGAACGTCTTGATGACGCTGTGCGGAACCGACTTGGTGAACGCATCGGCTTCGCTGATTTCGAGGATCAGTGACTGCTTGGCCGCGACGAGGACCTGATCGATCTGGTACTTGTTCGCCTGTGGCTCGGTTGTATTACCAAGGTCGAAGGGAGCAAGGTTGGCCATGAATGACTTGCCAATCTCACGCTCACCCAGCAGCACCGGACAGAAGCGGTAGTAACATCCAGGCCCAAACGTCCGGGCAACTGCAGCAACGAGAAACAGCTTGAGAATCTCGTTTGCATGGGGCGACTTGATGTCATTCCCAAAGGCCCAGGTAGCCAGGTTGTTGAACTTGTAAACGTCGGCATCGGCATGACGCAGACCTTCGAAGTACTCGACCAACGTGTTGAACTCATTGGCCCTAGCCATCCGTCGGATCGTGTCGATCACCACGGTCTTGTCAGGGTTCTCGTCATGAGCTTTCCCGAGTTCGATGTAGAGGCCAGCGATGGCTTCGATGTCATGGGGCACCCATTGACCTGAGTCCTTCTTGCGGATCTCGATCACATCCTTCAGCAGGTTGAACCGCACACGTCCATCCCAGAACTTCTCAGTGAGTCGGGTGGTGTCCAGCACTGACAGCTTGTAGGCCTTCTTCTTTTCCTCCGGCGCTACCGGCGGCGCTGCCTTCAGCTGTTCGTTCTCTTGTTGCAGTTGGGCGATCAGTTTCGCCAGCTCACCAATGTCTTCAAATGTCGTAGGCGTTTCCATCGCTGGTATCTCCTACGGCGTTCAAGGTATTGATGCGGCGCTCACGCTTCGCGACGGTGTTGAAGCTTTCGACTTGGTACTCGTCCGTCTCGGGGTTCTCCTTGAAATAGAGGAAGTACTCCTTGAGCTTCCGGAACCCACCAGGATTGGAGTCGAGTGATTCCCACAGCCGTTCGCAGGCTTCAGGATCGAACTCGGCATAGTCACGAGCAGACCACTCCTCAAATCAGGAGTAGGCCCAGTCATATCCATGTCCTTCGATATTCCGAAGACAGCCAGCAACACGGACCCACGTATCGCGGGAAGTGTTGGGGATGTTGTGAAGCCAGAACTGCACGCGCTGAAGACTTGAGTCCTCTTCGTATCCACGGTTCGCGGCCACGTAGCTCTGATGCTGCAGTTTCTTCTGTGCATCGGCGATGGGCCGGTGAAAGTAGACCGTCTTGGTCGGCAGTCGATTGTCCAGATTGAAGACGTGAGTCTCCGCACCTGGGTTGCCATACAACAGGCTCGCGGCATTGATTGCCGGGTCAGACCCTGGGCACTCCATGGCCAGTCCCTCAATCAAACGATCGAAGACCTGAGCATCAGTGACCACATGGTCCAGGGCAAAGACAACGCGAAAGCGATCACCCTTGCCGGGCTTGCCATGGCTGGCTGATGTGTAGGCGAAGGCGGCGAACTGGTTGAAGTAGGGATGCTCTTTGCAAGCAGCCCAACTGAGGTTCGCGTCGAAGTCCAACAGCAAATAACTGGCCTCGAGAAAGACCCCGCGCTTTTTGCTCTTGTATCCATTCCGCCAACGGGCTGGCGTCACGGCGTAGCCCTTCTCGGCCACAGCGTTGAGCAGATGCTCGGGCTGAGCACCGGGTGCCCAGATCCATTGATCACCCAGCATCAGTCCCCGAAGGGAATCAGCGGGTGGTTTTCCCACGACGTTGTCGCGGTAACTAAAGCCTCCTTGGAATGGTGGCGATTCATTAGTCATTGAAGTAGTTGATGTTGAGGTTTTGAACTCACTGACTGAGTTGATTGGAGTCAGGTGACACGGCGATTGAGTTCGTTATCCGTGCCCCTTGATGCCACCAACCGGCATCGAACCGGTTGACCATCCGCTGTGGTGGCATTGATGTTTTTCGGGCGTTCCCTGCAATGGGAAGCTAAAATGCATACCCAGTACTACCCGATAACAATTAATGAGTCGCGCTGGCATTACTATCCTCTCCGCTTCCGGGAGGCTGCTGGGGTCCCCTGATCGCCCCGTCTTGTTGGTTGCCAATAAAAAGCCTGTCTCGAGGACAGGCCAAATGAAGAAGACACCAGCTAGGCAAAGGACCTGGATGGATATTCAATTAATTAAAAATCAAAATCTTCAGGGGTCTCTTCGTCAGATACATTCTTTTTAAGCAGCTCTTCTAAACGCTTGGCAAGTTCGTTGCCTTTGCCAACGGCCGGCGACTCTCCTTCCCACCATGAAATGGCCTGAATATCTGACCCGATAGCATTAAGCATCAGGCCAAAAAGCCTACCTTTCATTTGATCTGTCTGGTTTGACCAAGGCAGTGCCCTAAATCGCGTCGTAGATTTTTTATTAACTCTCCTTGAAATCTTTATAGCCGATATCTCTTCATCCATTAACAAATGAAGTAGAAACCCTGCAGTAAACTCTTCAACAAAAACATCGCATCGATGCTGACTTCCCTCATAAGTAACGAGGATCTCAACAGCAATGCCAAGAGGAGTGTTCCGCTTGGCAATCACTTGATCGAAACGAACTCCGCAGATTAGGTTTTTCACTAGATCAGTCCTCCAGGCTATGGTTTGCGAGTTCAGCAAGGAGCTTGTCTTCAAGTCGATCAAACTTCGTCCATTCAGGAGAGTTTTCTTCGACCTGAATCAGCAACTTGCGAACATCTTCCAGCTGGTAAAGTAGGTTGTCGAGGTAAGAATGTGGGGTCATTGGTGCAGAAAAAAGAGGAAGTACAGGTAGGAAATCAAACGGCCCATAAAAACTGACAAGACTCCGAAGAGAAAGCCTGTCATCGCTATGAAGATGTCTCTTTCCACAAGCCAAGCTCCAGTTGAATTTCAGGACCTTTCGGCTCATGCGCCTCGAGCCAGCCAAGCGGAAATGCATTTGCATCCATCGTCCGCTCAGTGTCGATGCAGTAAAGATCGACATCTATTGCTGATTGAGTAACAACGATTGAACCAATCGGGTACCACTGTGATGACCAGATTCGATACGCCTCGTCCACCGCGAAGCAGTATCCGACACCATGCCAGCCTTGCGTTTGGCATCTGGTTAATTTTCCACACTCGAGATTCCTACGACCACCACAATTGATGGTCGGTCCCATCCGGATCGGGTTGTTCTTCATTTTTATATGTATGAATTATTGGGACTTATTATTATTTTGCATTTTCATCCACTCATTCATTATCCATTTGCCCATGAAGGCGGGACCGATGAGGACTGGACGAAATGTATCTACCTCCATGACAAGAGGCATGCGACGGTAAGGATCGCCACCTAAGGAACTACAAGGAGCCAAGTTGGGATTTCCAAAAAGCGCCAAGGCTTTCTTTCCTATTGCCTTTTGTGCTCGGCCTTTTGGCCTCTAAGGACTTGTAGGCCGAAATACGTAGCTTGAAGCGAACATGAATTGAAGTCGAACGACAGGGTTCGGCTTTGGCCCCAACTGTTGACCTCGTCGACCGCCATTGCCTGGTCGAGGGCGTTCAGAGTGGTCCTTCAAACTTAGTGTTCTGTAGACAAAATTGCAAGCTCGAACACTACGGGTGGGGGCAAATGGTGATGACAGGAAGAATCTGGATCTGTCAGTGACTACCCATTGACTCTCCTTTACCATTCAGTAGGTAGGACTAGGTGGCATGGCAGTACGTCAAGAGTCAGCAGCAGGTAATGGACGCATCAAGCGGCCCCGCCTTCAGATAGTTGTGAGCGAGCCGGTAGTCGAGAAGGTCGAAGCCTTGGCAAAAGAGCGGGGCACCAGCGTCAGCGCGACATGCGCGTGGATTCTTGAGCGCCACTTCGAACAAGCTCCCAGCCCATCACCCAGGGGCAAGTTCACCGATTACTACGAAGACCTGGTGGCCAAGAAAAAGGCGGAAGCCGAGTCAGTTGATGACGACGAAGCCGACCTCGAGAAGATGATGAAGCTGATTCAGATGATGAAAATGGCCAAGAAGGCCGGAATCTTCTGACGAGCTACTGAATCGACCTAATCATTTCCACGTATCGCTCCCAGTTCTTGCCCCCATACGTGCTGTTGGTGTCCAAGGCTGAGTGACCCATCAACCGTTGGATATTCACTTGGTTGTAGTCGTGCTCCCTCAGCTGGGTGGCGAAACGATCCCTGAAGTCCTTGGGTCTGATGCCGGTCACCTTCTTGCATGGCTTGGCCAAGTTGTGCCCCCATCGGATGACCTCAACGCCAGCTGTCTTCGTGGTCGTCATCAGCCGAGGCCAGATGTGACCGCTGCCATTGCTCAGTGGCTCCACAACCTTGATGAGCGATGGGTGCAGTGGAATATCCCGAACTGAGTTAGCCGTCTTCAGGCTCCGCTCTTCCGACCACTCAACGCTGATGTGGTCTTCGTGAATGTCCTCAGCTTTCAAGCCTGCGATCTCTGCCAAGCGTGCTCCCGTGAAATACAGCAGCTGGAACACAGGCACGTAGATCGAACCGGTCCACTCCTCGTATGGAATGACGGGCTCGAACGATTGATTGCGCTTCGACTGTGCTGCGCGAAGTGCTTTGCTCTTGGTCGTTTCGTCCAAGGTGCCCGGTAAGCCCTTGAAGATGTGCTCACCAGTTCCCTGTTTCTCGACCAACGTCGTCCACAGTCCAGCCAGGTAGGCCAGCTGGGTCTTTGCAGAGCCACGGCCCATCCGGGTCAGCAGAGCGTCCTTGTAGGCCACAGCATCGGCTCGGGTGCATTGGAAGGGCTTGCTCTTGGTGGTGAAGGCCATAAAGGCGTCGAGCGCTTTGACCCATCCCTGAAATGTTCTCGGTGCAGGCTCACGGTCTAGCCGTCTTGCCTGGAGCAATCCCTCTGATGACAGCAGCGCGTTGGCCTTGCCTGCCTTGACCGCTTCAGCCATGGCAACCATCGACTCGAACGCTGGGTTCGGACTGCCGTCATCCAGATACATGCCGACCTGAGGGTTGGCCTCTTCAGCAAGCACGACAGGACTCCAGCCCTCAACGTCGCCTTGCCTGATGACCTTCTCCTCATTGGTCAGCTGCTCACCCCGTGCTTCGGCGATGAGTGCATCAGTCCAGGAGAGGAACTCTGGCAGCTTTGCCCGCGCCTCGTTGATTGTCTTTCCCCCTCCCTGTTTCCACTTCTTCTTGCCAACCTTGGCCTGACAGTCGCTGGGCACACCACGCACCAACTGGTAGCTGGCTCGTGCTTTGACGATGTAGTTGGGAACCTTGCGGAAAACCACCTTGACCCACGGCTTGCCCCACGCAGATGGTAGTGACCTCAGGGATGCCTGTCCAGCACTAGCGAATAAGGTTTACTTCAACTACGGCGGCCAAGGGCCTTTGCCCAATCCATCCCTGGAGGCGATCACCGCAAGCTGGGCGCGCATTCAGGAGTTGGGGCCGTTCACTGCAGATGTTTGGCCCTACATCGCCAAAGAGGTGAACAGCACCCGCCGCCTTCTGGCCCAGTGCTGCGGTGTTCCGCCCCACCGGCTTGCCCTCACCGAAAACGTCACCAGCGGCTGCGTGCTGCCGCTCTGGGGGTTGCCCTTTACCGAAGGGGACCGGCTGCTGATCGGCGACTGCGAACACCCCGGAGTGGTGAGTGCCTGCGTGGAACTGGCGCGGCGCCAGAACCTCGCCATCGACGTGCTGCCGGTGAAGCATCTGCGGGGTGATCAGACCCACTGCGATGCCTCCGTGCTCGAGGCGATTTCCCAAACCCTCACCCCCCGCACCCGCCTGGTGGTGCTGAGCCATCTGCTCTGGAACACAGGACAAGTGATGCCCATTGCGGCGGTCGCCAACCAGCTGAACCAACACCCCCAACAGCCCTTTCTGTTGGTGGATGCAGCCCAAAGCTTCGGACAAATCCCCGTCGACGAGGCCGCTGCAGCAGCAGACATCTACGCCTTCACCGGCCACAAGTGGGCCTGCGGGCCCGAAGGACTGGGGGGCGTGGCGCTGTCGGAACGAGTGCTGGAGGATGCCGCACCGACCGTGATCGGCTGGCGCAGCCTGCGTGATGAAAGCAAGACCAATCTGAACAGCAGCGACCTGTTTCACCACGACAGCCGCCGCTTTGAAGTGGCCACCAGCTGCGTGCCCCTGATGGCTGGGCTGCGCAGCTCACTGCAATTGCTGGACCAAGAGGGATCAGCCCAACAACGCTGGGACCGCATCCAAACGCTGAGTGGCAAGCTCTGGCAGGCACTCGAAGGGCTGGAGCGCGTCAAGCCCCTGCTGGAGACATCACCCTCAAGCGGACTGGTGAGTTTTCAGATCAACGGCGATGTGCCCCCTGCAGAGCATGTGAAGCAGTTGGGTGCCCAAGGGCTGTGGATTCGCGATCTGGCGGATCCCAGTTGCTTGAGGGCCTGCACCCACATCATCAGCACGGCAGACGACATCAACGCCCTGGTGGCAGCGATCAGCACTGTTTGAGCGCTTCAGACCAATCTCAAACGCAAGGCTCGTTCCGCTTGCTCACGATCGTCAAAGTGCACCTTCTCGGTGCCGAGAATCTGGTAATCCTCGTGCCCCTTGCCAGCCACCAGCACCAGATCATTCGCCTTGGCCTCTGCAATGGCTAAGGCAATCGCCTTGGCTCGATCACCCTCCACAAGCAAATCGCTACCGGCCGGGATCCCCGCCACCACGTCATCCAGGATCTGCTGAGGATCCTCAGTGCGGGGGTTGTCGGAGGTGACCACCACGCTGTCCGCCAGGCGTGCCGCAATCGCCGCCATCTGCGGACGCTTGCCCCGATCCCGGTCACCACCGCAACCGAACACACAGATCAGCCGACCGGTACAGAACGGACGCGCTGCGGAAAGCGCATTGTCCAGACCATCGGGAGTGTGGGCGTAATCCACCAGCACCGGCGGCAAATTCGCTGCATCCACACCGTTCAGGATCACCCGCTCCATCCGGCCAGGCACGCCACCGAAACGGCCGATGGCCTCCAGCAGCACCGGCAAAGGCAGCTTCTGCTGAAGCAGCACCCCCACCGCCTGGAGCAGGTTCATCAGGTTGAAGCGACCCAACAAGGGCGAACGGAAACGACCCTCACCCACAGGGCTGATCAAGCGACCCTCCACCCCAGCAGCCGTCATCTGCAGGTCGCTCATGTGCAACTCGGCCGAGGGATCCTCAAGAGAGCTGCGCCAACAGGCGGCCCCAAGCCGTTCGGCCAGGCGCGCCCCCCAGGGGTCATCGCTGTTGACCACCGATCGCACGCCGTCGGCAAGCAGCAAAGGATCTGAAAACAGCGACGCCTTGGCCTCGAAGTAGTCCTCCATGGAGGAGTGGTAATCGAGGTGGTCCTGGGTGAGGTTGGTGAACACGGCGCCCGCGAAGCGGCAGCCAGCCACTCGCTGCTGCGCCAGGGCATGGGAACTCACCTCCATCGCCGCCAGGCCGCAACCGGCGGAGGCAGCCTCGGCGAGTTGCCCCTGCAGGCGGTCGGCAAAGGCCGTTGTGTGGGTGGCCGTGATGCTGTGGCCCGGCCAGCGGTTCACCAACGTGCCGAACAAGCCCACGGCTTGGCCGGACGAAGCGGCCAGATGCTCGATCAAATGGGTGGTGGTGGTTTTGCCATTGGTGCCGGTCACACCAATCAGGGCCATACGCCTGCAGGGGTGGTCCCAGTACGCCGCAGCAATTTCACCGATTCGACGCGCCACCGGCTCTTGGATCACCACCACAGGGTCATCAGCACCTGGCGGTTGTGCAGCAGCAGCTTCAGCTCCAATCACAGCAGCGGAGGCACCGGCCTCAAGGGCTTGGCCCCAGAACGTGCCTCCATCCACCCGTTCGCCGGGGAGTCCGAGAAACAGGGTTCCAGGGCCGACGCGGCGGGAATCGGTGGTGATCGCCTCCAATCCAGGGTTCACCAGCCCCGGCGGCACTGCGATGCCTGCATCACTCAACAGGGCATGCAACGCCTGCGTCATCCCATCTCCCCTCTGCATGGGGGAGTTTTAAGCCGTTCAGAGCGCCGTGGACAGACAGCGTTGCAACCAATTCAACAGTCCCTCGCCCGTAAGACGTGGGGAGACCCGGGGAAGCTCAGATCCATCGAGAGCGAGCACGGGCACCTCGAGGTCGTAGCGCGCCTTCAGCTCCTGGGGGGTGCCGGTCGCATCGATATCAATCACCGTCAGCTCGATCGACAGCCTCAAGAGATCGAGGGCACGCAAGCGGGATTCCAAGCCTTCACAGAGGCAGCAACCGGCGCGGCTGTACAGGGTGAGCTGCTTCATCAATCGGGCACCGGGTCACAGCCACAAGGGGTGAAGGGATGGCAGCGCAGCAGGCGTTTCACGGTGAGCCAGCCCCCCTTCCAGGGACCATGCTTCTGAATGGCCTCCAGGCCATAGGCGCTGCAGGTGGGCGTGAAGCGACAGCGTGGCCCAATCATCGGGGAGATGAAGCGCCGATAAAAGCCAATGCCGGCCAGGAGAACAGCCGCCAGAGCCTGGTTCACTGCCTGTCGTAACTGGGCCATCGGGCCGCCAGATACAGTGGTTGATTCGTGCATCGCGGCAGATGCCTGGGGCTGTTTCGGTTCCAGCATGCCCAACACCTGCACGATCTCAACACACACCTTCCCACCTATGTCTCGTTACCGCGGCCCTCGCCTGAGGATCACGCGGCGCTTGGGAGACCTCCCCGGTCTCACCCGGAAGGCCGCCAAACGGTCCTATCCCCCCGGTCAGCACGGCCAAGCCCGTCGCAAGCGCTCTGAATACGCGATCCGTCTCGAAGAGAAGCAGAAGCTTCGCTTCAACTACGGCGTCTCCGAGCGTCAGCTCGTGCGCTACGTGAAGAAAGCGCGCGCCCAGGAAGGTTCCACCGGAACCAACCTGCTCAAGCTGCTCGAGAACCGTCTCGACAATGTTTGTTTCCGCCTCGGCTTCGGTCCCACCGTGCCCGGCGCCCGTCAGCTGGTGAACCACGGTCACGTGACCGTGAACGGTCGTGTGACCGACATCGCCAGCTACCAGTGCAAGCCCGGCGATGTGATCGCCATCCGCGAGCGCAAATGCAGCAAAAAGCTGGCTGAAGCCAACCTCGAGTTCCCTGGTCTGGCCAACGTGCCGAGCCACCTCGAGCTGGACAAGTCCAAGCTGAGCGCCAAGGTCACCGCCCGTTGCGAACGCGAATGGGTTGCCCTGGAAATCAACGAACTGCTGGTGGTGGAGTACTACTCCAGAAAGGTCTGATCCAGATCCGCAGTTCAAATCCCCACGATGCGCAACCCTGGTTTCAGGGTTGCGTTTTTTTTTTGGTTGATCCCCAGGCACTGCAAGCGCTCACCAGCCACGACTGGCTCGGATTGATCCACCCCGTGCTGATGATCCTATTCGTCTACCCGGTGGTGGGCGCCACGATCCGGCTGGGAATCCTGGCGCGGGAGAAACGATTAAAGATCAACCCAATCGCCGACACGGTGCCGGTAGAGCACGCGCAACACGGAGCCTGGGTTACCGGCGGGGTGCTGGTGGCGGTGCTGATCGGCCTCGGCCACAGCCTCTGGAGCAGCCATCCCCTGGGTCTGGTCGTCACCGGCAGTGCTGTGATGTTCAGCTTCGGGCGCCTGCTGACGACCCGGCTGGTCTGGCAGCGCTTTCTCTGGGCTATTGCCAGTGCCTGCGGCCTGCTTCTGCTGGGGCTGCATCCGGCCGTGGAGCGGTTCAGCGATGTTCCCTGGAGCCCCCTGTTCTGGCAGTCCCATTGCTGGATGGGACTGTTGCTCACCGCCCTGTTGCTGAGCTCAACGGCGCTGCAGCCCTTGATTGGTCATTCCGTGCAGGCCAGGCGCATTCACATCAGCAGCAATCTGCTGGTGGCATTGCTGCTGGCCATGCAAGCGATCTCGGGAACGCGAAATCTGCTGCTGCACTAAGCCAAAGCTGAAAGCTGCTGACGCAACCAGGGAAGACTCAGGCCGATCACGTTGGAATAACAGCCATCCAAGCCATCAATGCAGAGGCCGCCGCGGCCCTCGAGGGCAAACCCACCGGCACATTGCAACGGCTCACCACTGGCCACATAGGCCTCGATCTCGGCCTGACTGAGCGAGGCAAAGCGCACCAACGTTTCCACGCAGGCCAGCAGCTCAGGTTGCCCGCGACGGATCAGGCAATGGCCCGTCAGCAGAGATCCGCAGCCGCCAGCCATCCGCTGCCAACGCTCGATTGCCTCAGCTGGCCCTGAGGGCTTGCCGAACACCTGCCCTTCAAAACTGAGCACCGAATCACAGCCCAGCACAGCCGTGATCTCGGCATCGCCCACCGGGTCAAGCGTCTGGGCGACAGCTGTGGCCTTGGCCTGAGCGAGCAGTTTCACCAGCTCTGCGGGCTCCACATGCTGGATCTGGTCTTCATCCACACCGCTGACGCGCACCTGATGCGGGATTCCCGCTTGCTCAAGCAAGCGGCGACGCGCCGGCGAGGCAGATGCAAGCATGAGCACGGGGACACACCGCAGAACAACGCTCCGTAGGCTGCCAGGGACGGGAGGCCTTGCCATCGCTCACCCCACCGACCTGCTGGATCGACGCAGCCGTGACCGGGCCTGCCGGGCCATGGGATGCCTGCCCTTTTCTGAGGCCCTTTACAGGGATCTTCAGCAGCAAGGCCTGGATGCCGGCGACCTCTGGAGCGAACCCAGCCGCTACGGCCGCAAAACACGCTGGTTCCGCAACAGCGAAGCCCTCGAGGACGATCTCCGTTGGCTGATCAGTGTGGGCGTGCTGCGCCGGGAAGTGGATGGGCAAGGGCTGACCAGCCGTTTCAGGCTCACGCCCCTGGGTCGCCAACTCCTCGATGACGACCCCGCACTCCTGCAGCGTTCGATTCCGGTGTTGGAGCGTCTGCGTCACAGCCTGCGTCGGCACTGGCCGCTGTGACCCGCACCACGCCACGACCGCTGATGGTGCTGGGCACCTCCAGCGGTGCCGGCAAATCGCTGATGACGGCGGCGCTGTGCCGGGTGCTCCAACGCCGTGGGGAACAGGCACTGCCCTTTAAGGGCCAGAACATGAGCAACAACGCCTGGGTGGATGCCGATGGCGGGGAGATGGCCTACTCCCAGGCCATGCAGGCCTGGGCGGCGGGCCTTGAGCCCTGCTGCGCCATGAATCCCGTGCTGCTGAAACCCCGGGGAGACAGCACCAGTGAGGTGATCCATGGGGGCCAAAGCGTGGGGATCGCCCGCGCCGAGCACTACTACCGCGACTGGTTCCGCCCCGGTTGGCAGGCGATCCGCACCGGCCTGATGCAGCTCCAGCAGCAATGGCCCCAAGGCCGGCTGGTGCTGGAGGGGGCGGGAAGCCCGGTGGAAGTGAACCTGCAACGCCGCGACCTCACCAACCTGCGCCTGGCCCAGTACCTGCGGGCCAACTGCCTGCTGGTGGCCGACATTGAGCGCGGCGGTGTCTTCGCCCAGATCGTTGGGACGCTCGCTTTGTTACGCCCGGTGGAGCGCCCGCTGATCAAAGGAATCCTGATCAACCGCTTCCGCGGCCGTCGGGAGCTGTTTGATGAGGGTCGCCAATGGCTGGAAGCCAACACCGGGGTACCGGTGCTGGGGGTGATGCCCTGGCTCAACGAGCTGTTTCCACCCGAAGATTCCCTCGATCTGCTGGAACGCAAACCCACCCGCGGGGCCACCGATCTGGAGATCGCTGTGCTGCGGTTGCCCTCCTTGAGCAACTTCTCGGATCTCGATCCGCTCGAAGCCGAAGCCAGCCTGAAGCTGCGCTGGATTCAACCCGGGGAACCCCTGGGTGAGCCGGATGCCGTGATTCTTCCGGGAAGCAAGCAGACGCTGCGGGATCTCGAAGCGTTGAACAGCTGTGGACTGGCCGATCAACTCAGGAGCTACGCCCAGGCTGGGGGATCCGTCCTGGGCATCTGCGGCGGCATGCAGATGCTGGGCAAAACGTTGAACGATCCGGAGGGACTGGAGGGCACCGATCAGCGGGGACCCCAGAGCGGCCTGGGCCTCCTGCCCCTGGACACCACCTTCAGCGGCACGAAACGGCTGAGCCAGCGCAGCATCGATGGCCTCTGGCCCATGGAAACACCGCTGAACGGTTTTGAACTGCACTACGGCACCACCACCCCAGATCCCGGTCTTCAGCCCCTGAGCAGCGACCCTGGTTTGGGGTGGTGGGCTCCCGGGCCAAAGGGTTCGAGCGTGGTGGGCACCTACCTGCACGGCTTGCTCGACAACGGCCCCTGGCGACGGGCCTGGCTCAACCGGCTTCGCGAGCAACGGGGATTGCAACCGCTGGCCAACGATCCCAAGAACCACAGCGCCCACCGTGATCTGTTGCTCGATCGCCTCGCCGATGCCTTCGAGCAACATGTGAACCTTGCTCCATTGCTCCAGCCATGACGTCGATTCCTGTGCGCTGGCCCGATGGGCGCATCACCCACGAAACCATTGGCCAGGACTGGTTGGTGGCCGCCAGTGGAGCGGGCATCAGCATTCCCACCGGTTGCCTGGGGGGCAGCTGCGGGGCCTGCGAGATCGACGTGAACGGCAAGACGGTGCGCGCCTGCATCAGCACCGTTCCGGCATCGAAATCAGCGAAACTCAGTGTTGAATTCGCCACCGACCCGCACTGGTGACTCGCCTACGCCTCAGCCTGATGGCCCTGTTCACCGGCACCCTGAGCGGCGCCGGTGTGGCGGTTGTGATGGGCTGGATCGGCGGCTTAAGCCAGCTGCTCTGGGGAGATCCGGTGCTCGAGGGCTTGGATCGCGGCCTTCCCCTGGGCTGGTCGATGTTGATCTGCGGCAGCAGCGGCTTGATTCTTTCGCTGCTGCATCGCCCCGGCCCCAACACCTTGCTGCCTGAGCTGCGGGACACCCTGAGTGATCTGCGTGATCCCGACCAGGCGCCGAAACGCGATGAAGCTCGCGGTCTCCTCGGAGCGGCGCTGGCCCAGATCGGGGGAGGATGCATCGGGCCTGAGGCCCTGATGAGCCGCATGGCCGCCCTGATCAGCCAACGAATCTGGCGTGGTCGTGACCAGAAACTGCAGGAGGCAACGGTGGCAGGGAGCCTGGCCTTGTTCGGAGCTCCACTGCTGGGGGGGGCTGTTGTTGGCGAAGCCTCTCACCCAAAAAACCGGAGGCAAACCTTCCTCGACCGCTGGTTGCCCGGCAGCCTCGGCGGTGTAGCAGGGTTTGCAGCCTTCCACGGCATCGGTGCTGCCAGCGGGGGATCACTGCAACGGCTTCCTTACATCTGGCCCAGCAGCCTGGGGGAAGATCTCGGCACCCTCAGCGCAGGTTTGTTGGGAGGAGTGGTCGGTTGCGGCCTGGGCTGGCTGTTGCTGCAGTGGCAAGGCTGGCTGGAGCAGCGCCAACTCCTGGCCCGATGGCCCTGGTGGCCGCTGCTGACCGGCCTGTTATTGGGGGCCTGCATGCACTGGTTGCCGTTGGTTCCCTTCGCCGGAGAAGACCAGCTGAGGCCCCTGCTGGAGGGCCAGAACTCAACTGAGGCCTGGGTGCTGCTTCTCTCAGCGATCGTGAAACTGCTGATGCTCGGTCTTTGCCTGGAAACCGGCTGGCGGGGCGGAGTGTTCTTTCCACTGTTCCTGGTGGCCTGCGCACTCGGGATGGGACTTCACCTGCTGCTGCCCGATCTGGGCAGCCTGGGCAGTTGGTGCGGTGCCCTCACGGGTGCGTTGTACCGCTTCGTGCTGCCTGCTCCCATGGCGGTTCTGGTGCTCGGGATTGCTCTCCTGCAGGGTCACGGCACAGCAGGCCTGCTAGTGGGCCTCGGCATGGCGCAGCTGATCAGGCGCCGTGCTGAGCGGGATGGTGGCCCTCCACTTCGCCCTTGAACACACGGCTGGCCCGGATGTCGGCCTCCTCAATCGTGATGAGATCCTGCTTGGTGAGGGCTTCTCCCATCCGCGAAAACAACCGGTTGGCCTGGCGCAGACGGGCCCGGTCCAACGCATTGCGAACCGAGCGCGCGTTGGCGAAGAAAGGCAGCTGCCGCCGACGCGAGACATAGTCGGAGAACGCCGTCTCGGCCTCGGCACTGAACTGATAGTGCTGGGCCTCGAGGAGCAGGCCTGCAATCGCCATCAGCTCGTCGTCGCTGTAGTCGGGGAAATCGAGATGGTGCGCCACCCTTGAGGACAGGCCTGGATTGGAGCTGTAGAAGGTCTCCATCCGATCCCTATAGCCCGCAAAGATCACCACAACGTCGCTGCGCCGGCTCTCCATCTCCTGCAGGAGAATCTCAATCGCTTCGGCGCCGTAATCGCGTTCGTTGTCTGGCTTGTAGAGGTAATAGGCCTCATCGATGAACAGCACGCCACCCTGGGCACGCTTGAGCATCTCCTTGGTTTTCGGGGCGGTGTGACCCACGTACTGACCCACGAGATCGTCGCGGGTGGCCGTCACCACATGACCCTTGCGGAGGTAACCCAGGCGATGCAGGATTTGCGACATCCGCTGAGCCACGGTGGTCTTGCCCGTGCCGGGATGGCCGGTAAACGACATGTGCAAACTGGGCGCGGTGCTGGGCAACTCCAGTTGCTGCCGCGCCTGATCCACCAGCAACAGCGCTGCGATCTCTCGGATCCGCGTCTTCACCGGCGCCAGGCCGATCAGTTCACGGTCCAGTTGGTCCAACACCTCAGCCACACCGGAATCGGCATAGGCCGAAGCCAGATCAACTGAGGAGGGCATCGATCTCTGCGGCAAAGGCTCGATCGGCTTCGCTCAGCTGGGCCTCGGGGCCGTCATCCTCCGGCCGGATCGTGATGTTCACGTAGGTGCGCCCAAAGCTGATGTCGGGAAAGCGCTGGGTCGCCTCGCTGTGATCGCCGAGTTTGTCAAGAAAATCCCTGGTGGCGTCGTAGCTCTCAAACTCGAAACGACACTCGAGGCATACGGGTCGTTTCCGCTCCTGCCACTGATTCATCAGAGTCCCCGTTCAGCCTGAACCTGCTGGAAACCTAGAGGAGCGCCACCCGCTGGCAGCCCATCAAGCGCCCTGACCAGGCCTCGGCGTAGGCCCGATTGGCGGCCTGCTGCTCGGGGTCATCGGTGTCCAGCGGATGCGGCATCGTGCCGGCGATGGCGGCATTGGTGACGCAGAACATCGACTTCTGGAAGCTGACGCAGATCTGCACGTGCACATCCGTTTGGCCTCGACCGTTGTCGTCGTACCAGAGGCTCAGTTCCTCGGGCAGGTGGCGATACATGTCCTGCATGCAGAGGCTGGGGGGAATGCCCGCACCCATGCTCGGAATCGGGTCGGCGTAAAGGGCGCCGTACTTGAAATCACTGATGTCCGGTGAAATCTGCCGGGCCTGGGCGTTGTACGACACCGTTCCAAGGAAGGGCATGCCGCGAAAGAAAACGGCCTCCACGTAGGGCACCGCAACATCCACCAGAAAGGTGAGACCCGCCTCAGGGGGGAGGACCCAGATCTCTTCACCACCGATCGTCACCTTGTATTCAATCGGGCTTCCGGCCGCCGCCACCAGGCCATCGCGGATGTGATGCACCACATCGTTGACGCAGGTGACTTCCTTGATCGCGTAGCGGCGGGCCAGGTCGACAAAGATGTCGCTCATCACGCGCCAGAACAGACCGAGGCAATAAATCGTGGTGAGCGAACGGATGGCCTCGGGGGCGAAATCGGGATAGAGGCGGTTGTTGAGGGCCAGCAGAGGGTCGCGCGCCGACTTGCGCTTGATGATCCGCTGGCAGGCCTCGGCGAACTCAGGCGTGTCGAGGTAGGCATCCAACCCGCCGGTGCCATGCCAGAACATCGCCTTCTGGCAGTACTCGGCGTACTCAAAGTTGATGCGATCCCCCATCAGATGGGTCCAGAGGCGCTTGAGGTTGAACCCCTCATGGAAGAAGCGGAACACCGGGAAGGGATTGAGCATCTGCTGCTCGCCCTGATCCACCAGGTTCTTGCTGTAGGCATCGAGAACAAGCCCATAGCTCTCGAGCACATTCACCACCTGCAGCAGATGGTCGGGGGTGTCCTTGAGCAGCGGCGTGTCGCTGAGCAAACGACGGATCAACTCCTCCTGATCAGGAAGCACCGGAGGTTGAACGGGGGATGCGGATGTCGGGGTCATGACAGATCTCCAGTGATCAGGCTGAGGCCCGTGGTGGCCGCCTCACTGAGGTTCGACAGCAGCTCCGGGGCAAGGCCAAGCACCAGCACAACGAGGCTGAGGGCGATGGCCGGGGCCTGCTCCCGCAGCGCCACGCGGTTGAGGATACGGGGATTCACCACCTCGCCGGGGGCGATCGCCAGGCGACCGAAGAAGGCGCGATTCACCAACAGCAGGAAATACACCGCCGTCAGTCCCGATCCCACCATGGAAAGCAGCGTGGCCAGGGGGAAGGGCTGAAGGCTGCCGCGGAAGATCAGGAATTCGGAAATGAAGCCGGCCATGCCGGGGATTCCGGCACTGGCCATCACCCCGATGATCATCAGAGATCCAGTGAGCGGCAGGCCGCGCTGGGGGTTGAGCAGGCCACGCAAGACGTTGAGGTCGCGGGTGCCGGTCTGGGCGTAAACGACACCCACCACCAGGAACAGCACGCCAGAGATCAGGCCGTGGCTCACCATCTGGAACAGGGCCCCCATCAACCCGAGCGGCGTGGCGGCGGCGGCGGCCAGCAGCACGTAGCCCATGTGGCCCACCGAGCTGTAGGCCACCATGCGCTTCATGTCGGTCTGGGCAATCGCCGCAAGGGATCCGTAGAGCACTGAGATCGCAGCCCAGCCGGCCAGCCAGGGAGCAGCCACCTGCCAGGCGTCGGGGAACAATCCAAGGCAGAAACGCAGCAGGCCGTAGGTGCCCAGCTTGAGCAGCACACCTGCCAGAAGAACCGAAACCGGTGTGGAGGCCTCGGTGTGAGCATCCGGCAGCCAGGTGTGGAAGGGAAAGAGGGGAATCTTGATGCCGAAGCCAATCAGCAGAGCACCCATCAGCACCAGCTGGGGCGTCATGCCCAGTTCACCGGCAAGGATCGGCCGGAGGCTGAAGTCCATGGTCCCGGTGACAAAGGCAATGCCAAGGAAGGCGCCCAGGATCAGAACGCCCGAGACGGCGGTGACGATCAGAAACTTGGTTGCGGCGTAGGCCCGGTTAGCACCACCCCATACGGCGATCAGCATCCAGAGGGGGATGAGTTCCAGTTCGTAGAACAAGAAGAAGAGCAGCAGGTTCTGTGCCAGGAAGGCTCCATTCACGGCGCCAGAAATCACCAGCAGCAGGGCGAAATAAACCCGGGGGCGGTTCTCGATCGTGCGGGAGGCGATGGCCGCCACCAGGCAGAGCACACCGTTCATCAGCACCAATGGCAAGGACAGGCCATCCAGCGCCAAGGCGTAATCCAGGCCGATGGCATGCACCCAGCGGGCCTGTTCCACCAACTGCAAACCTGCGTCGGCGGCATCGAAGGGCAGCAGCAGGGCGAAGCTCGCCAAGCACTGCACCACCAGCAGCACGATGGACACATCGCGCAGGCGTGCACTGGACGGGGATCCCGGCCAGAGGATCAGAGCCAGAGCCCCGAGGAAGGGAATCAGAAGCAGGAGGGAAAGAAGCATCTCGGGGCGATCAGGTGAGGAACCAGCTCACCGCGGTGAGGAAAAGAACGATGGCCAGGAGCACCGTCAGCACGTACGACTGGCTCTGGCCGCTGACGCTGAGCTTGAGGCTGTCGGCACTGGCCAGGGAGAAGCGCGCCACTCCATTGAGAAGACCATCCACCACATTGCGGTCGAACCAGGAGGCCAGGCGAGAGAAGCCAGCCACCACGTTGACGATGGTGAGGCGATAGAAGCGCTCGGTGTAGAAGTCGTAGGCCAGCAGGTCCTGCCACCAGCGCAGAACAGGATTCAGCGAGCGGGACCAGGCCTTGCTCAGGGGGAGAACGGCGCCAGCGAGCAGGCCCAGCAGTCCGCTTCCCACCACAAGAGCTGCTGCCCAGAGGGGGAAGGCCAACAAACCATCGAGCGATTCAAGCCGCACCAGCAACAGCGGGGTGATCAGCACGATCACGGTGAGCGCCACCATTGGGAACGCCATCTGCCAGTTCACCTCGGCAGCCCGACGGGACTTGATCAGGGAATCCCCCATGAACACATGGCGGAACACCCGCACCAGACCCATGGCGGTGAGTGCGTTGGTGAGCAGGAACACCGCCATGAAAGGCACCGAGCGCACGCTCAGCAGTTCAATCGATTGGGCCAGGGCCAGGAAGCCACCCAGGGGGAGGAAGCCCACGAGACCAGCACCACCCACCAGAAACGCCGTGGTGGTAGCCGGCATGCGGCTGCCCAATCCCCCCAGCTCGGTGATGTCCTGACAGTTGGTGGAGGCAATCACGCCGCCAATGCTCATCGACAGCAGCGCCTTGGACACGGCATGGGTGAACAGCAGCAACAAGGCCAGAACAGGGATCTGCAGCGCAATGGCGATGAAGACAAGGCCCATGTGGGCCGTTGTGGAATACGACAGCGTGCGTTTGATGTCCACCTGAGCCAGGGCCACCAAAGAGCCACCGATCGCACTGATGCTGCCGATCACGAGCATCACGCCGATGGCGATGGGCGAGAGCTGAAGGATCGGCATCACCTTCAGCAGCACGATGGCGCCGCAGGTCACCACCACCGAGTTCCGCAGAATCGAAGCGGGGTTCGGGCCCTCCATGGCTTCGTCCAGCCAGAGGTGCATGGGGAACTGGGCGCATTTGCCCGTTGGGCCAGCAACCAAGCCCAAACCCAAGAGCGTTGCCGCCAAGGGAGAGAGGGTGTCTTGAGCGGCCCAGGCGTAAAGGTCGTTGAACCCCATCACGCCGGAATAGCTGCAGAGCGCCACCACACCCATCAGCAGCAGCACATCACCAACGCGCTTGGTGAGGAAGGCATCCCGGGCTGCTGTGACCACCAGGGGTTGGGCGTACCAGAAACCCACCAATAAATAAGTGGAGAGCGTCAGCATCTCCAGCAGGAAATAGCTCTGGAACAGGGAGTCGCTGAGCACGACACCACTCATCGCACCCTCGAAAAAACCAAGCAGGGCAAAGAAGCGGGCCAAGGCCCATTCCTTGTCCATGTAGCCCAGGGAATACACCTGCGACAGCAAGCTGAGGCCCGTGATCAGTTCCAGGGCCACCAGGTTGGTGAGCGACAAGCTGAAGCTGATGTTCAGCTCCAGATCAGCCACGCTGAGCCAGGGGAAGGCCAGATCCACCGGCCCTGATTGGTACACCTCCTGCAGGATCAGGCTTCCGTGGGCGAAGGCCAGCAGGGTGAGAAGAATGTTGAGGTAGGCCGCCGGTCGATGGGCATCTCGGCGGAACCAGCCACAGGCCCAAGGGAGGGAAACCAGCATCCCGATGAACCCATAGAGCGGGATCAACCAGGCGGTCTGGATGGGAAGCGAAAGCTCCGGGGTCAAAACGGCGAGCGGGATGGTGATCGAGCTGGTCGCTGGTTGGCCGGCGAATCTAGGAGCCGGTCAGGAGCAAAAGGGCTCTTTGTGAACGGCTGTGAGGAGGCTTTTATGCCTTCAGCTGCGGCGAGCGGCACCACTGCCGGCCAACACCGGCTCCACCTCTTGATGGGGACGGGCAATGATGTGAGCAGCGACGAGGCCGTCGCCCACGCGCTCGCAGGCATCGGCACCGGCACGAACAGCGGCATTCACTGCACCGGTTTCGCCACGCACCATCACCGTGACGTAGCCACCACCCACGTACTCACGGCAGATCAGGCTCACCTCAGCAGCCTTGGTCATCGCATCGGCTGCCTCAATGGCAGGAACCATGCCGCGGGTTTCGATCATGCCCAGTGCCACACCGGGAACGATGGGGGAAGGGGTGGCAGCGGGCTTGGTCACGGCCGAGCCACCGCCGGATCCGGTGTTGGAAGCGCTGCTGCGACGTGTTGTAGTGGACGCACGACGGGTGGTTGAAGCAGGAGCTGCCTTCGCGGGAGTCGACGCGGGAGCAGGAGTGTTGGCCACAGGCTTCACGTCCACAGTCTTGTTCGCCGCGGCGGTGCTGCGGGTGGTGCGACGACGGGGGGTGGGGGAAGGAGTGGCCATGGATTGGTAGGTGTGGAAGCGGAACGGAAACGGCGGAGGGAAATGAAGGATCCCTATCCGTCCGGATTCCAGAAATCGATGATGCCACCGATGGTGAGATCGGTGAGAACGGTGTTGTCAGGGCAGGCATGCCGGGCAGCCGAACCGCTGGCGGTGAACACCCAGTTGCCCTCACGGGCACCCACGGGGTCAACAGCCACCAGCTTCTTGCCCTTGTTGTTCTTGAGAATGCGCAGGTGCATGTGATCCAGACCGGCAACCCGGTAGGAGCAGACCAGCGTTCCCATCACCTGCATGATCTCCATCAGCTGGCCTTGCCTACCGCGGGTTTGCTGGGGCTGGGGGACGGAGAGGGAGCGGAGGTCTTCGGGGGGTCGGGTTCCCAGTGGTCAATGATCCCCACGATCGTGAGGTCACTGGGATACGACTTGCTGCCGGCAGCTTCACGGGCGGCCGAGCTGCTGACGCAGATCACCCAGTCCCCAGGTTTCGCACCCACCGCATCGACGGCCACCTTTTTAGTGCTGCCATCCAGGACCACCTGGAGGTGTTTGTGCTCGAAATCGGGAATCCGGTTGGTGGAAACGAGCGGCTTGACGACCTTGACGATGAGCATGATCAGTGAGCCTCCGGAAGTTGCGGGTCGAGCGTGGAACCGACGACCTCGGCCGGAGCCGTCTGGTTGCGGTCGCGAATGGTGAGACAAGTGTGGAGCAGACCCTCATCAACGAGAGCTGCGTAGCGATCGGCGATGGCCTGGTTCACCCGTTGGCAATCAGCGATGGCCCGTTCCCGAGCACCGGGCACGCGGCCGGAATAGTCGAAACGCACCACAACCGGAATCGGCAGATCCCGGGACACATTTAGACCCTTGAAAATTTTCACGCCCACATCGAGATCAGGGGCGCCCTCCTCGACGGTGTCGAGGTGAGCGAAATAGGTGAGGTTGCGCAGATGCACCTCTTTAAAACCGATGCCAACGCCAATGAAACGCTCGGCGTGCCCGGCATCCGGGTACGTGCCCCCGTGCAGATCCTGCACGTAGTCGATCTGGGAGAAGTTATTGGCGAGCAAACGGGTCAGGAACGACACCATCCCGGCATCCATGGGGCCAGGAGCAGAGCTCTCAACGGCTTCAGCAATCTGTGCCATCGCTTGGTCGGCACTCATCGATGCCGTGGCGGCATGCAGTTCCCTGGCGCAGAGCCAACGGTCGCGCACCATTTCGCTGTCACGGCTTGGGGGATGCACCCGAATGGCATCGGTGTCGGTGTCGAGGCCGATCAGCAGAAGGTCAACGGAGGCACCGCAACAGAAGCTGTTTTCCACCGACTCACGGAAATCGAGCAGGCGTTGATGGCCCGCCGCTGCCGCCAGTTCGTCATTGCTGCCATGGGCAGCGCAGCCCTGATGGGAGGGATCGAGGGAACTGAAGTGGTATGTCACCACCTTCAGGTAACGGGTCGGTTCCGTGGAGGGATTGGGTGAACCTTCGCGGTAGCGACGGTGCTCGGTTTTGACCCAGCGGTTCACCGTGTTCTCCACGTCGAACATGGCGCCAGCGTGGGAACGGCGACGCACAGCGCTGAAGGGAATGCGCAGGGCATAGGCCACGGTGTGAGCCAACCGACCATCGGCACAGGGCGTCAGGTCGAGCAGATGGATCCCGCAGTCGAGCAGGAACTGTTCGAACTCCCGGGAGGCAGCACTGCCCGTACCGGCATCCAGAGGATCGTCCTGGAAGAAGCGGTCACTGAACAGCCGGTGGCTTTCGAACACGCACCAGGCGAACAGGGCGCGCATGTCGAGAGGGCGAACCCAGGCCCGCTGCAGAATGTGATCCGGCAGATCAAAGCCGAGTTCAGCCCGGCACAACCGCTGGGCCTGCGGAATGAAATCGGTTTCGTGCTGAAGCGCTGAAACCTGCTGCAGCAGGGGAACAATCCGATCAAAGCGGCCCTTGATCTCCTGCTCATAGGCCTGAAGACGGGCATTCGACGCTGCATCCGTCAACGGATGGCGCCGGTGGGTGATCGGCAGAGAGCTGCGGCTCAGATTGAAAGGAACCGCCCGGGTGGCTGCCTTTTCACGGCGGACCCAGCCTGGCTGAGTGGGAGCGGGACGCTGAACGTCCTTGCTGGAGCGAATCCGACCACCACCAACCGGGGCGCCGCCCAGTTGAGCGGCCTTGCCCGCGGTGGTGAGGGCACGGCGCCGATCCAGAGCGGCCTTGCGGGTGGAGGACTCCACGTCAGACGTGGTCTGAACGGAATCAGACGTTGTGGCCAGCTGTTGAAGCTGACGACGGGTGGGTGCCGAGGGGGCCTGAGGTCGCCCGCCACGGAGAGGCTTGGAGCGAACCATCAATGGATCAGCCCCGTGCGCCGCCGGAGACGGTGATCAGGGAACCTTTCTCGGTGTTGCCGCTGGAACCGGTCACACGGCTCACAGGCCATTCGTTCTCCTCGTTGCGCTTGCGCTCGAAGGGAGACATGGCACTCATTGGGCCAGGACGGCTGGGATTACGACGGCGGGCCGAAGCACCCTCAGTACCGGTCACGTGCTCACCACGATCCCAGTCATCACCAGTGATCTTGGTGGAGGAGCCCTCGCCGGTCACCCGGGATGCAGGCTTCTCGGAAGGCTCGCTGACCACAGCCACTGTGGGCTGGAACTGGCGCTGCTGACGGTTCTGGAACTCGCGGTTGTCGAAGCGGAATTGCTCGGTACCGGTCACCTTGCCGCCAGCCATATCAAAAGGGCCGGTGATGCGATTCCCCTGCTCATAGGAAGTACCCGTCACACCGGACGCGGCCTCACGTTGCTGCTGAGCAGCACGGGCGGGAGACACCACGCTGAAGCGGGTCCAGGCGGCACCCTCAGGAGCTTGGCCGTGGGTGTCGGTGCCAGCAGGAGCGTCAGCGCCGCAGGCAACGGCCAACTGATCAGCACCCACGTAAGGCGTGCCGGTGACGGCTTCACAAGCACCACGCTTGTCGCCGGTCATCACACCGCCCACACCAGGCTGGATGCCGGTCATGGCAGCGGAAGGGGTGCCGACACGCACAGGCGTGCGCTCTCGGATGGCCTGAACTGCAGGGGTGCCGCAGTGCTGGCCGGCCTGCTCAAGACCTGCATAGGGGGTGCCGGTGACAGCCTGGCAGCTGCCGGGCTCATCGCCAGTCACGTTCTCTGAACGGCCCGTACGGGTGCCGCTCACCACCTGGTTGCGGTTGGTGACGCTGAAACCAACTTTGGCTGCTTCGGGTTCGGGCTTGGAACCACAGAAGGCATTCACCTGCTCGGCACTGATGTATTGATCACCCGTCACGCGGTGGCAGGAGCCGAACTCATCGCCGGTCACCTGAGCCGAACGGCCCACCATGGTGCCGGTCACACCAGTGCCGGAGAGAGTTCCGGAAAGGCCCACCTTGGCGGCAGGACGTCCTTCGGGCAGGGGATCTGAGCCGAGGTACTGATCGCCGGTGAGGCTGCGGTTGGCACCGGCTTCATCGCCAGTGACGCTGGCGGAGCGGCCCACCATCACACCACTCACAGGACGCCCCTGTTCGGTGAGGCTGTGGCCCACCTTGCGCGGGGAGGTCACGCCACCACCGCAATAGGCAGCGGACTGGTTGGCGGAGATGTACTCGGTGCCGGTCACGCTCTTGCAAGTGCCGGGCTCATCGCCGGTGACCTTTTCGGAACGGCCGACTTCATTGCCGGTGACGCGATTGCCGTGGCTGGTGGCGGTGACGCGCACCTTGGCCGGAGTGGTGGCAGCGGGAGCGGTCTGGCAGAAGGTCTGGAAGACTTCGGCGCCCAGGTACTCGGTACCGGTGATCGAACGGCAGGTGCTGGCTTCGTTGCCGGTGGTTTTCACCGAGCGATTGGCCTGAGTGCCGGTCACGGTCTGGCCGCTTGTGGTGGTGCTTTCACCCACCTTCCAGTGGGCATCAGCGGCAGCGGCTTGCTTGGCGCCGTGGCGGTTGGGACCGGTGGGGCGGGTCACACCAGCGCTTTGCTTGTTGCGGGCGCCGGCCTTGGTGCGCAGCTCACGCACCTGTTGGGCCAACTCACGGCTGGTGAGGTCAGGGTTGGCCTGACGGGCAACGGCAGCTGCGCTGGTGGGTTGCTTGCCAGCGGTTTTGCCGTGCTTCGCCATGGCTTCACGACGGGCCAGCACCAGCGCGCGGCTGGGGTTCTCGATGGCACGACGTTTGGGAGTGGCCGAACGGCGCTCGGTGCGACCAGAAAGCTTGGGGGCCGGAGCACTGAGGGAAGCCTTTTCAGAGGCACGCTTGCCACCGCAGCCACAGCTCTTGGTGGTTTCAGCGGGTGCAGCAGCAGGAGCGGCTGCCTTGGTTTGACGGGCAACATCAGCGCGGTTGCGATCGCGGCTGGTGTCGGCGGTCTTACCGCGGCGGGACAGGGCGTCACGACGGGCGAGCACCAGCTCGCGGCTGGGATCGCGATGGGGCTTGACCTGGGAGCTGCGGTTTGCGGGAGCAGCTGTGAAGGAGGTGGTCCGCTGCGGAGCTACAGCAGCGGGGGTGGCAGGTGCAGAGGCAGGCTCAGCAGCTGCGGCAGCGTTGGTGCGGGTGGGACGCGCATCAGCAACGGTGCGAATACGGTTGGCGCCATCACCAGCCGCTACCGAGGACTTCTTACCGGAAGTGGTCAGCGCCTTGCGGCGTTCAAGTGCGAGTTCGCGACTGGAGAGTCTTGCCATGTCCGCCCGAGGATGTCGTCGTGAAGTGGAAGGGCACTTGCCCCTCCGGAAAAAGCTGGAGCCCTGATCAGGTCAGGGCTCGGAACCAAGGGTTCGAAGGATCAGCGTCCTTCGAAGACCACGAAGCAGGCACCCTGGCTCTGGGTGTAGGCGTCGTAACCGACGATGCGCACGTGGTGATCGGGGTATGCGCGGTGGCAAGCCTCGAGCTCACTGACAACGACGTTCAGATCCTTCTCACCGAAGAAGGGGAGCTTCCAATACGACCAGTAGGTGGCCATGGAGTTGCTGGGGTGGACGTGCTCGACGAGCGGGCTCCAACCCTGGGCAATGATGTAGGCGATCTGGTCGTAGATCTCGTCCTGGGTCATCGGCGGGAGGAAGCCGAAGGTCTCCAGGGTGGCGACTGTTTGATAGTCACCCACGGTGCTCTGGAAAGGCATGGGGATCCTGGGTGTAAGAAAAAGGGGTGGCCGGTTGCATCAACCGGCCGTTGAGACGATCAGTTCTGGACGTCGAGCTTGTCGACGGTGTCGAACTCGAACTTGATCTCCTTCCAGGTCTCGAGGGCGATGGCCAGCTCGGGGCTGTGCTTCGCGGCTTCCGTGAGGATGTCGCGGCTCTCTTTCTCGAGATGACGGCCGGCGTTGCGTGCCTTGACGCAGGCCTCGAGGGCCACACGGTTGGCAGCAGCACCTGCAGCGGAGCCCCAGGGGTGACCGTGGGTACCACCACCGAACTGAAGAACGGAGTCGTCGCCGAAGATGGTGACCAGGGCGGGCATGTGCCACACGTGGATACCGCCGGAAGCAACGGCGAACACGCCAGGCATGGAACCCCAGTCCTGATCGAAGAAGTTGCCGCGGCTGCGGTCTTCGGGCACGAAGGATTCGCGCAGCTGGTCGATGTAGCCGAGGGTGGTCTGACGATCACCTTCCAGCTTGCCGACCACGGTGCCGGTGTGGAGCTGGTCACCACCGGACAGACGCAGACACTTGGCGAGAACGCGGAAGTGGATGCCGTGCTTGGGGTGACGGTCGATCACCGCGTGCATGGCGCGGTGGATGTGCAGCAACATGCCGTTCTTGCGGCACCACTTCGACAGACCGGTGTTGGCCGTGAAGCCACCGGTGATGAAGTCGTGCATGATGATCGGCATGCCGAGTTCTTTGGCGAACTCAGCGCGCTCGTACATCTCCTCGGGAGTGTTGGCGGTCACGTTGAGGTAGTGACCCTTGCGCTCGCCGGTCTCCTGCTCGGACAGCTTGATGGCTTCCGCAACGAATTCGAAGCGGTTCTGCCAACGCTGGAAGGGCTGGGAGTTGATGTTCTCGTCGTCCTTGGTGAAGTCCAGACCGCCGCGCAGGCACTCATAAACAACACGGCCGTAGTTCTTACCGCTCAGGCCGAGCTTCGGCTTGATGGTGCAACCCAGCAGAGGACGGCCGTACTTGTTCATCCGGTCGCGCTCGACCTGGATGCCATTCGGCGGGCCGTAGCAGCTCTTGATGAACGCCATCGGGAAGCGGATGTCTTCCAGACGGAGGTGGCGCAGAGCCTTGAAACCGAACACGTTGCCGACCAGGGAGGTCAGAACGTTGGTGATGGAACCCTCTTCGAACAGGTCGAGGGGGTAGGCGATGAAGGCATAGAAAGACTCCTTGTCACCAGGGACGTCTTCGATGCGGTAGCAACGGCCCTTGTAGAAGTCGAGATCGGTGAGGAGCTCGGACCACACAGTGGACCAGGTGCCGGTGGAGGATTCAGCAGCCACAGCAGCGGCAACTTCTTCCTTGGGCACACCTTCTTGGCCGGTGCACTTGAAGCAGGCCAGCAGGTCGGTGTCGAGGGGGACGTAATCAGGAGTCCAGTAGGTATCCCTGTACTCCTTGACCCCAGCGTCGTACTTCTTGCTCATGGGAAAACTCCGTTAGGTCGGTGAAGAGGTTGAGACGTTCGCGTGCCTCGTCAGAGGCTCAGCGGAAGATCTCAGTCCTTCTGACCAAGGAAGTTGCCGTTGCCCAGAGCAGGCTCCACTTCGCGGTGGGGGCGGGCAATGATGTGAGCGGCGACCAGGCCGTCACCGACGCGCTCGCAAGCGTCAGCGCCAGCGCGCACAGCAGCGTTGACAGCGCCAGTTTCGCCGCGAACCAGAACGGTGACGTAGCCGCCGCCGACGAACTCACGACCGATCAGGCGCACTTCGGCAGCCTTGGTCATGGCATCAGCTGCCTCGATGGCGGGGACCAGACCGCGGGTCTCGATCATGCCGAGGGCGATGCCCATGGTTTCGTTAGCCATTGCCTACCGGGAGAAGGGGTGGAATGTTCGGTGGGGACATTGCTCCGCCAGAACCCTTCCCGTCAAGCGATTTGGACAACTTTCTCGATCACTGTCCATAGTGAACTAAATAAGCCGGGCTTATCACCCTGTGCCTCACTGTTCCGGTCTGCTGTGGCGGTTCATGTGATCACATCCCCACAAGTCGTTGTCGGCAGTGGTGAAGCTCCATAGGTTCATGTAGCGCCACCTTCCCAAAGCCTTGCTGCGGGGTGGAATGTTCAACCCAAATGGGTGTCGCTGGGTCGAATCCAGAGATTGTTAGTCCCTAGCCCCAACCAGCCCGCACAATGGGAGGCCCTCTTTTGTTGGCCTTCCTTGGCGCTTCAGCTCACCATTGCCACGGGCAACCCGATCAAGGTTGCCGAAATCGAGGCCATGCTGGGACCTCTTCCTCTGGACGTGCAGCGTCAACCTGCCGATCTGGACGTTGAAGAGACGGGGAGCACCTACCGCGAAAACGCTGAGCTGAAAGCCAGCGCTGCCGCCCTTCGCACCGGCTGCTGGGCCCTGGCTGACGATTCAGGGCTTGAGGTGGATGCTCTTCAAGGGGCACCGGGTCTGTATTCGGCCCGCTACGCCGAGGGAAACGACGCCAAGGTGCAGCGAATCCTGAGGGAACTGGTTGGATCGCCTTATCGGAGTGCCTGTTTTCGCAGCACGATGGTGTTGTGTGATCCCTCCGGCAACTGTCGTGCCGCGGCGGAGGGAATCTGCTGGGGCGAACTCCTGAGTGCCCCGGCCTACGCCGGCGGCGGATTCGAATCCTTGCTTTGGGTGCGGGAAGCCCGTTGCAGCTACGGCGAACTGAATGCAGCTCAGCTCAGCCGCCTGGGCAGCCGCGGAAAGGCCGCGCGGGCTCTGGCTCCACAGCTGCGTGAGCTGCTGGACCTGAGCTGATCCGAGCTGGTCTGAGCGCTCAGCGCAGCCTTGCGTTGCTGTTGATGTGGTCGATGGCGCGCATCGCAGCCGCGGCCGCTTCCTCCACATCACCTTCCCGTCCCGCCAGGGTGAGACGTCCGAAGGCACCCACCGCTTTCACGTCCACCAAGGTGATGTTGGAGGCTTTTTCCGCTTCGTTGGCAGCGATCAAGACGTATCCGGCCGGCTCCGTCTCCAGGATGAACATGCTCATCCCGGCTTCAATCATTGAGCCGCGTCGGTTCTGCCGGTTGATCAGCACGGCATGGTCGGGGGTAATCGCCCGGATCACTTCCGTCCAGCTCACATCGGCTGGAGAACGCTGATCGATGGTGCTCCCGATCGCTTCCAGCACCACATCTCCGGAATGGAGCACCGTGCTCTGGTCGCGGTGATAGAGGGCCATCGAGCCGAACGCCCGCTCCACCACCATCTGGCCGAGACGGACGTTGCTGGCCTTCAGGGCGATGTCCGTCACCCGGTGCACCGCCATGCCCGGTGACACCTCCATCCAGAGGCAGGCATCTCCGGGGATGGGCAGAAATCCCTGGCTCACAGAACCCATGTAGGCCGCCAGTTGCGGCTGGAGCGAGTCGATGAAGACGTGGGTGCGCAGTTCGATCGACTGCACATGGCTGTTCTGCCGCAACAGCCGAGGCGACTCCGAATCCGTTGTCACAACACAGCTCGCCCCCCCCTGCTGGGGGGTCACCTCAGTGCCGGTGACGAGAGCACTACCGCCGCGTCGCCGCTCCCGAGCATCGAAGCTGCCAAAACGGGTCATGGCGGGGAGTGTACCGGATGAATTCAGCTGAAACGGGCCAATAAAGAGTTAGAGCCTGCGGTCTTGCGCCTTGAAAAACAGCCGATACCGTCCGGAGAACCCCTCTAGAGATCTTGCAATGACTGAGCAGTCTTCTTTGAAGCCAGTGGATCTCAACGCTGATCAAGCCCTCGGGATGGTGAGCTTCGGCCTGATGCAACGGCTTGCTCAGGACGGCCAGGTGGATCTGCCCTGGCTGGAGGCATCAGGAAATGCAGACAGTGAGCGTCTGCGCCAGCTGCGTCAACGGCTGGAACTGACGTCATTGGCCATCGAAACCGGTGCTCCACTCACCACCGCGGAGGTGAGCATGCTGTTGGGGGCCCGCCCCGGAACGGAACGGGTGGAACGCGGTGGCCTCGTTGCCCGCCGGGTCAGCCGCAACGTCTGGCGCTTGAGCAAAGCAGAGGAGAGCGATCGCTCCGATCGTTACGACGGATTCCGTCGCCGCCTTTGAGCTGCGGCAGGGCCTGCCTGGCTTGGGCGATCCCAAAGAGTTTGAGCGACCTTTCCACTCCTCAGCGGATTTATTCGCAACTTGGAGAGGTTGATCATCAAGGGAGCGGCCGATGGCCGGGCCAATGCTGCTGAAGGAGTCGGGGCCGCGCGAAGTGTTCTGCGGCCTCACCTCGATTGTGTGGCTGCATCGGCGCATGCCCGATGCCTTTTTTCTTGTGGTGGGATCACGCACCTGCGCCCATCTGATCCAGAGCGCCGCAGGGGTAATGATTTTTGCCGAACCCCGTTTCGGCACGGCCATTCTCAGCGAGCGGGATCTGGCTGGCCTCGCCGATGCCCACGACGAACTCGACCGGGTCTGCAGGGAACTGCTGCAACGCCGCCCCGAAATCCGCACGCTGTTTCTGGTGGGGTCCTGCCCCAGCGAAGTGATCAAGCTGGATTTGGCCCGGGCCGCCGAACGGCTCAACGAAGAACTGACAGGCCGGGTGCGGGTGGTGAACTACTCCGGCAGCGGCATTGAAACCACGTTCACCCAGGGAGAAGACGGGGCACTGGCAGCCCTCGTTCCCCTGCTCCCCGCCAGCGATGAGCGTCAGTTGCTGCTGGTAGGAACCCTCGCTGATGCCGTGGAAGACCGGCAGATGCACCTGTTCCAGCGGATGGGCATCGAGACGATTCGCAGCCTGCCGCCCCGGCAATCGACTGACCTGCCGGCCGTGGGAGCGGGAACCACGGTGCTGCTGACCCAACCCTTTCTCACGGAAACTGCGCGCCTGCTCAGCGACCGCGGCGCCACGGTGCTCACGGCCCCCTTCCCGTTGGGGGCCGAGGGGAGTCGCCGCTGGATGGAGGCTGCTGCTACTGCCTTTCATCTGCCTGATGAACGGGTTGCTGCTGTGCTGGACCCGTTGATGGAGCGCGCCCAGAGCGCCTTGGCCCGCCATCGCGCCGTGCTGGAGGGCAAGCGGATCTTCCTGCTTCCCGAATCCCAGCTGGAACTGCCCCTGGCCCGGTTTCTGCAACGGGAATGCGGCATGGAACTGGTGGAGGTGGGCACGCCTTATCTGAACCGCGAACAGATGGCTGCCGAGCTGGCCTTGCTCCCCGATGACGTCCCCGTGATGGAGGGGCAACACGTGGAGCAGCAACTGGACCGGGTTCGCGCCAGCCAGCCCGACCTGGTGGTGTGCGGGATGGGCCTGGCCAATCCGCTGGAGGCCGAAGGCATCGCCACCAAATGGTCGATCGAACTGGTGTTCAGCCCGATCCACGGCATCGACCAGGCCGGCGACCTGGCGGAACTGTTTTCGCGGCCGTTGCGTCGCCGGCAACTGATTCGACCTGGCCTCCACCCCAGCAGCCCCGACGCAACCGTGCACGCCTGATCCCATGCAACTCACGCTCTGGACCTACGAAGGGCCACCCCATGTGGGGGCCATGCGCATTGCCGCCTCCATGCGCGGCGTTCATTACGTGCTCCATGCCCCCCAGGGGGACACCTATGCCGATCTGCTGTTCACGATGATTGAGCGGCGCGGACAACGTCCGCCCGTCACCTACACCACCTTTCAGGCCCGGGATCTCGGGGGGGACACCGCCGAACTGGTGAAACGGCATGTGCGTGAAGCGGTGGATCGCTTCCAACCCGATGCCCTGCTGGTGGGGGAAAGCTGCACCGCGGAGTTGATTCAGGATCAGCCCGGTGCCCTGGCCCAGGGCATGGAGCTCACCATGCCGGTGGTGAGTCTGGAGCTGCCGGCCTACAGCAAAAAAGAGAACTGGGGAGCCGCAGAAACCTTCTACCAACTGGTGCGCAACCTGCTGAAGGAGCAGGCGCCAGCCAACAGCCAGCACGACCCCAGGGCCTGGCAACACCAGGGGCGCCGGCCCCGGGTGAACCTGTTGGGCCCCTCCCTGCTGGGCTTCCGCTGCCGGGACGACGTACTGGAGGTGCAGAAACTGCTCACCCTGCACGGCATCGATGTGGGCGTGGTGGCGCCCCTCGGGGCAGGCGTGGAGGATCTGCAGCGGATCCCGGATGCCGATCTCAACGTCTGCCTTTATCCGGAGGTGGCGGAATCCAGCTGCAGCTGGCTGGAGCGCAATTTCGGCATGCCCTTCAGCCGAACGGTGCCGATTGGCGTCGGCGCCACCCACGATTTCCTCGTCGAAGTGCACGAAATGCTGGGGATGGAGCCCCCCGCCCCCGACGAGGGCTACCGGCACTCACGCCTGCCCTGGTATTCGGAATCCGTGGACTCCACGTACCTCACGGGCAAGCGGGTGTTCATCTTTGGCGACGGCAGTCACGCCCTCGCCGCAGCCCGGATCTGCAGCGAGGAACTGGGCTTCACAGTGGTGGGGCTGGGCACCTACAGCCGGGAGATGGCCCGGCCCGTGCGGGCCGCCGCCAAAGCCCTGGGACTGGAGGCCCTGATCAGTGACGACTACCTGGCGGTGGAAGCGGCCATGGCCGAAGCGGCACCGGAACTGGTGCTGGGATCCCAGATGGAGCGCCACAGCGCCAAGCGGCTGGGGATTCCCTGCGCGGTGATCAGCACACCCATGCATGTGCAGGACGTTCCTGCCCGAATGAGCCCCCAGATGGGCTGGGAAGGAGCAAACGTGATCTTCGACGACTGGGTGCACCCGCTGATGATGGGCCTGGAGGAACACCTGATCGGGATGTTCCGCCACGACTTCGAATTCGTGGACGGCCACCAGAGCCACCTGGGCCATGCCGGTGGTGCCGGCGCCGCCGACAGTTCCGGCTTGAGTGACATCCCAGGGGAGGGCGATGGCGCTCTGCAGTGGACGGCCGATGGGGAAGCCGAGCTGAAGAAGATCCCCTTCTTCGTACGGGGAAAGGTGCGACGCAACACGGAGGCTTACGCGCGCGATGTGGGCTGCAGAGAGATCAGCAGCGAAACGCTGTATGACGCAAAAGCCCACTTCAAGGCATGAGCATTTGCACTCATTTCTTTTTATTTAGTTGAAAGAAATTCTGCTCTTGCAACTCAACCAAGAACCAGATCTTTCATTTCTTGGTGAAAACCAACCACTGCACATCTGCTGCTGTTGAATGAAATCGACTTCTCTTGCACAGGTCGCTGCATGACCACAACCCTGACGCGACCGGCAGACGGTGAAGGCAGCGTGCAGGTCCACCAGGACCCGGCACTGAACATCCAGGAAGAAACCCTGGTGATCGCGGTCTACGGCAAAGGCGGGATCGGCAAATCCACCACCTCCTCGAACCTGTCAGCCGCCTTCTCGAAGCTGGGCAAGCGGGTGCTTCAGATCGGCTGCGATCCCAAGCACGACAGCACCTTCACCCTGACCCACAAGATGGTGCCGACGGTGATCGACATCCTTGAGGAGGTGGACTTCCACAGCGAAGAGCTGCGGCCTGAGGATTTCGTCTTCACCGGCTTCAACGGGGTGCAGTGCGTCGAGAGCGGCGGCCCACCGGCGGGCACGGGCTGCGGCGGATACGTGACCGGGCAGACCGTGAAGCTGCTCAAGGAGCACCATCTGCTGGAAGACACCGATGTGGTGATCTTCGATGTGCTCGGCGATGTGGTGTGTGGTGGTTTCGCCGCCCCGCTGCAGCACGCCAACTATTGCCTGATTGTGACCGCCAACGATTTCGATTCGATCTTCGCGATGAATCGCATCGTTCAGGCGATTCAAGCCAAAGCCAAGAACTACAAGGTGCGGCTTGGCGGCGTCGTGGCGAACCGATCCGCCGACACCGATCAGATCGACAAGTTCAACGATCGCACCGGCCTGCGCACCATGGCCCACTTCAGGGATGTGGATGCCATCCGGCGATCCCGACTCAAGAAATGCACCATCTTTGAGATGGATGATGCCGATGAGGCTGTGCAAGCGGTGCAGAACGAATATCTGCGGCTAGCCCAGAACATGCTCGACAAGGTGGAGCCGCTCGAGGCGACCTCCCTCAAAGACAGGGAAATCTTCGACCTCTTGGGATTCGATTGACACCCTCGACTTGATCAACCAAGCCTCGGCCGCTGCGACCGGGGCTTGGTTGAGAAAAGCTCAGCTCAAGCGCCGACGAGCTTCATCGACAACTCCCACACCCGCCGGGCCGTCTCCGGATCCGTGGCTTTGTCGGACAGTTCCTGGCTGAACTGCTCACCGTCCTTCTTCTGGCGGTTGCCCCAGCTCCAGTGCACACCGGATTCAGCGAAGTCGGGGTTGGCCACCACATCAGCCACCCGTTCCCCCGCCAGGGCCTGGGAGACGTAGCCGCCGGTGATGTTTTTCTGAAACCAGGGGAAGATCGTCTGGAAGGCCTTGGGGGTGTTGCGGAACAACGGTGTGTCCGCCACACAGCCCGGGTAGAGCGACGTGAAGGTTATCCCCGTGTCCCCGTGCAGACGGCGATGCAGCTCCTGGGTGGTGATCATGTTGCAGAGCTTGCTGTCTTTGTAGGCCTTGCCGGGCTTGAACGGCTTGCCACTGGCCATGGTGACGGGGTCTTTGAACCCGGCTTCAAAACCAGAGAGGTCCCCCAGATCTGCCGGCGCAGGGATCGGAATCTTGCCCCCCAGCTCCTTGGAGTTCGCCGTCACGGTGCCCAGGATCACCACCCGCTTGGAGGGATGAGTGGAGGCCTTCAGCCGACCCAAGAGCAGCTGCACCAGCAGGAAATGGCCGAAATGGTTGGTGGCCATCGAGATTTCATAGCCCTGGGGCGAACGCTCCGGCTGCTTCAGCTTCGGCTTGTACACGGCTGCATTGCAGACCACGGCATCCACGCGCTCGGGCAAGGCATCCACCGCCCGACGCACACTGTCGAGATCACCCAGATCCATCAACACGTGCTTGAGACGCTCCTTGGGGAGGTCCATAGCGTCGGCAGCTGCCGCAGCACGCTGCGGGCTGCGGTTCGCCGTGATCACCGTCCAACCCCGCTTCACCAAGGCGCAGGTGGCATTCAGGCCCACACCGGAGGTGGTGCCGGTGATCAGAACGGTGCCGGGCGTGGACATCAAGACAGGGCCAGGAAGGCTGCCAGTCTGCCGGTCAGCACTCAATCCCAACGCCGCTGGTCACGAATCTCAGCGCCAGATCACGCGCAGACGATTGGGGGCGATCCACTGATCCTGCTCGCTGATCAGACGCTTCTCTCCACCGATGCTGAACAGACGATCGAAGCGTTGTTGCAGCGTTTCCAATTTCGCCGACTCAATCGACACGACCGCCGCGATTTCACTGTGGCGATCCATGCGTTCCTGATAGGCCACCGACAGGCGGACCAAGCTCACACAGCCCAACAAAACAAGACTCGCCTTGGCGGCCAAGGCGAGAAGGCTGCACTGCAGTTCCTGTTGGTCGGTCTGCCGCTGAATCGCTGCAGCCAGCATGGCTGCATCCGTGCGGGGAGCTGGTCTTTGAACCTGACTGGCGGTCACCGCATCAGCACGAACATCCGCTTGTAACGCAATCCGTTCGCAGTGCCAAGACCAGCTCTACGCCCGGTGATCTGGGCTGCCTTTGAAATCAGGCCTCGTAAAGGCTGATGGAGAGACGCAGAGCCAGAACAGCGGCATGGGCAGCCACCACGAGGGCAATGAACACCTCAGGTGCAGACAGAACGGTTTCCATGGGAGCCATGCATCAAACGGTCCCATTCTTCTCTGAGGGAAGGGCTGCAGGCCATCATTCGCAAAGGCCTGTCACACCAGCCCATGGATCCGGTTCTGATCGATGCCCCTGCTATCCGCGCCTTGGATCTACGGCCGCTGGAGATCTGGAGCACTCAGCCGCTGGATGCACTGCTGAGCCAGGGGCCAGTGCTCGAGCTTCGTTTCGATTGGCCCCGGGCGCAGGATGACCCACGCGAACTGCCGGAATGCCCCGAGCCTCGGCTCTGGGCCCTGCGGGCCGATGCGCGCTACCCCTGGCTGCCGCTCTTGCTTGAACGCGACCAGGGCAGCCTGATTCGCCATGTGGCCCTGGTGGTGCCCCACAGTTTCAGCCGCAGCGAAGGGCTGCGTTTTGACCCGGAAGCCTTGGAACTCTGGGTAACGCATCGATTGATGCTGTTGGACGACCTCTGCCAGCGAGAGCTCGGACGCCCGATGCGGGGCAACCTCTCCCAGATGGCCGCAGCCCTGGGCTACGAGCTGGATGCGGGATTTTGGAACCTGTTGGGCTGACCAGTCAGCTCAGCCAAAGCTGCAGGGCCCGCCTGGAGCTGTCGATCGCCAGGATGATGGCGAGTCCCCGCAGACAGCGCACCAGCAGGGCCGCATCAAACTGATCGAGCCGGCTGGCCGTCCACTGCGCAGCGATCGCCGCCACTGCCCCCAGCAGCAGGCCCATCAGAGGAACGCCGCGTCCTTCATGCAGGAACTGGAGGGATGCTGCGCTGGCCGAGCAGAGCACCGCCACCGTGCTCAGCCGCACGGCCTGATGAATCGGCACAGACATCGGACCGCTCATCAGGGGCACCATCACCAGCCCCCCGCCCAGGCCCAACATCCCAGCGGTCCAACCGGCGATGCAGCCCACACCCGCCAACTGCGGAGCGCTGCCGTCATCCACGTCATCATTGGCATCCGCCTCGGGCCGTTCGCGAACGCAGAACGCCAGCACGATGTACATCAGCGTCTGCATCGCCAGCAGAATCCAGCCCGCTGCCAAACCGGCCAAACCACCGAACAGCAGTGCCGAGCCAAAGGCCGCCAAGCCGATGGCGAGTCCCGGCCGGGTCGGCAGCCGGCCCTGGCGCAGATGGGTGATGGTGCCCGCCAAAGCCGTGGGCACAATGGCGAAACTGCTGGTGGCCAGGGCCTGATGGGGCGGGAGATCAAGCCAGAGCAGGAGCGGGGCAAAGATCAAGCCGCCGCCAATCCCCAACAACCCGGCCAAGCCCCCCGCCAGCAGGCCCAGGGCGATCAGGATCGGCACATCCCACCAGGGCACCATGGCGTGCGATCGATGCTTCCCTCCAGCATGCCCGCAACCGGGCGTTTGCTCCCCACCCAGCAAGCGGATGGACACACCCAGATGGCTTTGGATGCCTGGCTTCTGAAGCGCAGCAACGGACCGGTTCTGCGTTTTTACCGCTGGGATGGGCCCTGGCTCTCGCTGGGACGCCATCAACGCCACTGGCCTGAACACTGGAATGAGCTGGCCCGCCACGGCCGCATCAACCTGGTGCGACGCCCGAGCGGAGGTCGGGCCGTGCTTCATGCCGGCGGTCTCACCTATGCCTTGATCTGGCCCGATGCACCACGGCGACGCCAGGAGGCCTACCGCCAGGCCTGCCAGTGGTTGATCGATGGCTTCCAGGATCTCGGGCTACCGCTGCACTTCGGTTCCGATCCGGCGGGTGCTGAAGCAAACAACTGTTTCGCCTCGGCAACGGTGGCCGACCTGGTGGATCCATGCGGCGTCAAACGGGTTGGTAGTGCCCAGCGCTGGCAGAACGGTCGCCTGCTTCAACACGGTGAAATCCTGCTGGATCCCCCTGCTGAGCTCTGGGAGGAGGTGTTTGAGGAAGCGGCTCCAGCGGCGGCTCCAGCCCGGATCAACCGGCTGGAGCTGGATCAGCGACTGCGCCAGAGCCTGGTTCAATCCTGGAGCCATTGCCCGTGGCAGATGCAGCCTCTGAAGGCTGAGGAAGTTCAGGAGTTCGAGGTCGAGCTGGCGTCCGGCTCTGCGCTCTGAGCCTGCATCGACTGCACCATCTGGGGAAGCATCGCCAAACCCAGGGGGTATCCATTGCGCTTGCGCGCCTCATCGAGGATCGCGGGGGGCAGGGTCACCCCGAGCCGCTTCAGCACCGCATCGCCCACATCCATGCGGTCGAGGGTGCCGGAGGGAAGGCCCGCAGCACTCATCACCAACAGGCGTCCCTGGGAGGCCGCCTCCAAGGCCGGCACCGCCTCCACCAGGGGAGCCGAACTGGCGATGGACGGCAGTTCAGTGAGGGGGCGCAGATGATCCTCGAGGCGCTGTTGGTCCCATTGCTGCACCGGCAGCAGTTTCAAGGGTTGATCGTCAATCCAACCCACCCAACGGCCGCTCTTGCAGACGAGCACCCAATCGGCAGGTCCCTCCGCCTCGCTGGCGATCAGCCGCAGCTGACTGAGGCGCCGCAAGGTCTGATCTGCCTCCAGCACGCGGAGACGTTTGCCTGCCGCAGCCTCCACCTTCAACTCCCGAAGCACCGTCTGCAACTGCAGCATCTGGGTCTGACTGCGGTTGGCACTCAGGCCGAACCAACCGATCAACATCAGCAGGACGCCGTTGAGCCCCCAGCCCTGCCAGAGCAGAACACCACCCAACAGGATCATCAGCATCGACAAAGCCCGTCCGGACGCCGAGGCCACCTGAACGCCTTTCTGCTGACTACCGCTCAGCTTCCAAACCAAGGCCTTGAGGATCAGCCCGCCATCGAGGGGCAGCCCGGGCAAGAGATTGAACAAGCCGAGCATCAAGTTGAGCAAACCCACCTGGCTCAACAACTGTGTGGCCAAGGGCTGGGTGTCCGAAAGGGCTGCAGCCCCCGCCAGCATCCCAAAGGCCAACACCAAACTCACGATCGGGCCAGCCGCCGCAATGCGCAGATTGCCCATGGCGGTGGGGCATTCCTTCTCCACCCGCGCGATGCCGCCCAGATGAAACAGGGTGATGCTCAACACCTTCACCCCTTCCCGCAGGGCCATCAGGGCATGGCCCAATTCATGCAGCAGCACGGAGCTGAACAGCAACAAGGTGGTCAGCAATCCCAGCCCCCAACTCGCCGTTGCCGAGGCCGTTGTCGCGTAGCGGGACTGAAACAACGTGGTGAAGATCGCCACGGCAAACAACCAGCTGGGCTGGAGCCGCAGGGGAATTCCGCCAATCTTGAGCACCTGCCAGCCCTCTCCCACCGCCAATCCCGTCGTGTGCCGCTGCCGCGGACTGTCATCCACGATCCTAGGGAGAGCAACCTATGCAGCCCTTGCGTGATCCCCGCCCCACTCCAAACCTCAAGATCTGTGGGATCACCGACCCCGAGCAGGCTCAAGCCATCGCACAGATGGGGGTGCAGGCGATTGGCGTGATCGGCGTTCCCGCCACCCCACGCTTTGTGGAACCAGCCCAGCGCAGGGGCTTGTTCCAGCTTCTGGAACAACAGCACCCCCAGCTGCATCGCGTTTGGGTCGTGGCCGATCCCGACGATGCCGCTCTCGAGGAAGCGCTCAACGGTGCTGGTCAGCCCTCCGTGGTGCAGCTGCACGGCAGCGAGTCAGACCAACGCTGCCAACACCTGAAACAGCGCTACCCCCGGCTGCAGTGGTGGAAAGCGTTGCGGGTGCGTGAACCCGACGATCTCAAGCAGCTCGAGCAGTACGCGCCCCATGTGGACGCTCTGCTGCTCGATGCCTGGAGCGCCGATCAACTGGGCGGCACCGGGCACCGGATCCCCCTTGATTGGCTGGCCGAAACCGAGCTTTCGGTGCCGTGGTGGCTGGCAGGGGGATTGAGTGCGGAGTGGGTTCCAGAACTGCTGAGCCGCGTCAATCCCCAGGGGCTCGATGCCTCCAGTCGACTGGAGGAACGACCGGGATGGAAAAACCTCGACAAGGTTCAAGCCCTTGTCGAGGCTGTGAAGTCGAGGCCGTAAAACAGCCTTGAATCGCGGCTGATCAGGTGCTGAGCAGCGCTTCCTGCTGACGCACCAGCTCAAAGAACTCCTGCTTGAGGCTGGGATCGTGGCGAAAATCGCCGCGCACCACGGAGTTCACCATGCTGGTTTGGGGCTCTTTCACCCCACGCCACTTCATGCAGTAGTGCTGCGCCTTGATGATGATGCCAAGACCCTGGGGCTCACAGAGCTTCTCGATTTCATCGGCAAGGATCATCACAGCCTCTTCCTGGATGTGAGGGCGGGAGAAGACCCAGTCAGCCACGCGGGTGAATTTGGAGAGACCGATCACCCGGGCACCAGGTTTGATCCCGATCCAGCAATTGCCCATGATCGGCACCAGGTGGTGTGAACAGGCGGAACGAACCGTGATCGGTCCAACGGTGTAGATCTCATCCAGCTGTTTCACATTGGGGAAGCTGGCCACCTTGGGCTGCTGGTGGTAGCGCCCCTTGAACACCTCCTGGAGGTACATCTTGGCGACGCGCTCCGCCGTCTCATGGGTGTTGTGGTCGTTGTCGATATCGATCACCAGGCTGCGCAGCAGGTCGCGAACCTTGTCTGCAACTTCAACCTGAAGCTGATCCAACTCACCCGGCTGGAGGTGATCAGCGATGTTGTCGTTCGCCAGGAAGGAAGCACCCGCTTCCCTCAGGCGCTCACGGATGCGCGCTGAAACCTGGGGATTCAAGCTGCCATTGCCGTTGCCGTTGGCGACGCCGCTGGAAACGAAAGGGACTGTGGAGGTCATGGTGTTCGTTCAGAAGGCGCCGGCAGCCGGCATAAGGGTGAGATCTTCGATCAACTGGTTGCTGGGTTGCATCGCCAGATTCGCCAGTGTTTCTGCCGCCTGATCGACAGAGAGCATGGCACGACGATCGAAATCGCTTTGTACGGTTTCCGCGTCCCACAGTGGTGTGTTCACGGCCCCAAGAGTGAGGGTGCAGGCACGAATGCCATTGCACCGTTCCTCCTCCGCCAGGCAGCGGGTGAAGCTGGCCAAGGCAGCCTTACTGACGCAATACGCACCCCATTGAGGAAAGGCATTGCGGGCGGCGTGGCTACTGATGTTGATCACCAATCCGCCGTTCTCACGCATGGCGGGAACAACAGCAGAACAAACTTGCATCACGCTGGTGACGTTCAGCTGTAGCAGCCATTGCCAACGCTCGATCGGCATGGCCAATAGATCGCCGGTGTAGGCCGCACCCGCGTTGTTGATCAGCACGGAAGGGGTCTCACCCTGCTGCAACAAGCCAGCCATCGCAGCTGCGATGCCATCGGATTGCGTCAGGTCGATGGCGGCAGAGGCCACAGAAACACCTTTGGAGCTGAGCTGAGCACTCAGCTGCTCCAGTTGATCAGCGCTACGGGCGGTGAGCAGCAAATCCCAACCTTGTTGAGCCAAAAGCTCAGCAGTTCGGCGACCTATGCCTCGGCTCGCACCTGTGATTAGAGCCGTTGGCAAAAACCGTTAGCAAACCGCGACACTTTAAGCAGCTTTGTCGACATCCTGTGACGTTTTTTCGAGGAACCGTCCCATCGCCCTGAATTTGGAGTATCTAGCCTCGCGCAATTCCTGCTCCGAAAGGCTCAGCAGTTGGTCGAGCTGACGCTCGATCGCCGCCCGCAGGTTTTCTCCGGCCTCCAATGGCGCCCAGTTGTTGCCACCGGAGGGCTCCTCGAGCACCTCATCCACCACCCCAAGCTCCAGCAAGTCGCGGCCGGTGATCCTCAAGGCTGCCGCCGCATCAGGTGCTTTAGCCGCATCACGCCAGAGGATGGAGGCGCAGGCCTCAGGGCTGGCCACCGTGTAGACGCTGTGCTCGAACATCAGCAAGCGATCGGCCACCCCGATGCCCAAGGCACCGCCGGATCCACCTTCACCGATCACGGTGGCGATCACCGGAACACGCAAGCGGAACATCTCCCGCAGGTTGACGGCGATCGCTTCACCCTGGCCCTGCTCTTCGGCCTCAAGGCCGGCATAGGCCCCGGGGGTATCGATGAACGTGAGAATCGGCAGGCGGAAGCGATCGGCATGATCCATCAACCGCATCGCTTTGCGGTATCCACCCGGAGCCGCCATCCCGAAATTGCGGGCGACGTTCTCTTTGGTGTCGCGGCCTTTCTGATGGCCGATCAACATCACAGGGCGATCGCCCACCCGGCCGACACCGCCGATCAAGGCCTGATCGTCATTACCGCGACGGTCTCCATGCAGTTCCACCCAGTCGTCGCAGAACATCTGGATGAAATCCAGCGTGCTCGGACGTTGCGGGTGGCGGGCGACCTGAATCTTCTGAGCGGGCGTCAGCCCCTGAAAGATCTCCTGACGACGACGGGCAGCGAGGCTCTCCAGCTGCTGCAGTTGCTGCGAGACGTCGACTTCCGAATCTCTAGCCAGCTGACGGATCTGCTCAATCTGCTGCTCCAGCTCGACGAGCGGTTTTTCGAACTCAAGCAGGGGACGACGGGGCATGGCTCTGGCTCTCCGGAGGTCAGGCGGCAGTGGCCTGCAGGTTGGGTTGAAGGTTCAAGGTGCTGAACCCATGGCGCACCGATGCCGCGCCGATGAAATCCATCTTCTCGAGGGTGATGTTGTTGCGCCCCCAGCTGAAGTTGGTGTGGCAGCGCTCAAACTCGAGCAGCATGGCTTCGGCAAAGCAGGCAAACATCTGGCGCTGCGGCCGCTCCATCTCGGCGATGGCCATCATCGACCAGCCGATGTCACGGCAGAACTCCACGATTCCACCCTTGAGAACGTGGATGCCACCACCGGCAACCTTCGTATCGAGATTCTTGGGATAGCCCCCGTCAATCATCAAACAGGGCTTCTTGAGGCTGTCTTGATCGATCTCAAGGGTGCGGGGCATGCTTGCCACCCAGACGACCACATCGGCCTCAGGCAGAGCCTCATCGAGGGACAGAATTCGTCCACCGCCCAGTTCCTGCTGAAGATCGAGCAGCGGTTGCTGCTGACGCGCCACCAGCAGCAGTTCACCAACTCCGGTGCGCGCCTGCAGCCAACGGCAGACGGCGGAGCCGATATCACCCGTGGCACCAACGACGGCCACCTTGGCTTTGCTGAGATCGATCCCGAGACTTGGAGCGTTGTTCTCCACCTGACGGCAGATCACCCAGGCCGTGTGGGTGTTTCCGGTGGTGAACCGCTGCCAATCCAGGGTGGTGCTTCGCACCGTCTGGTGCTGGAGCAGGTTGAAATTCTCGAAAATGATCGAGGTGAAGCCACCCAAGGCCGTGATGTTGATGCCCTTCTTCTGGGCGAGTTCCATGGCGTTGAGCACCTTGCGCCGGGCCGTCTTGAAGCGGCTCAGCATCTCGGGCACGAAGCAGGAGTCGATGTAGGCACCCTCGATGGTCGTGCCCACGGGACTGGTGACTTCCACGTGCTCAACGAGCTGCGGAGGTGCACTGCACCAAACATCCAGATCACCGTCGGCGATGTGATCGAACCCGAGTTCCATCGCCTTGCGGCGAGCAGCCTCAAAACTCGTTGAATGTCCGATCAGACCAAACATGTCTTACTGCTGACGTCTCAAAGAACACCTCGAAGTACCATGTTCCCATGGCAACCGGTATCGACGGCAACGTGCCTGTCGATAAACCGGCGTTGGATCAAGACCTGAAACGGGTCAAACAGCAAGCGCTGCTGCGGCCATGCGGGCGATGTCGCGGGAGGTGAAACCGATTTCACCCAAAGCTTCCTGGTAAGCAATCAGGAAATCTTCGATCAGGTCTTCCTTCTCCATGTGGAGGACGGCAGCGTCAGCAGCCACGTCTTCCAGCATCGAGCGGATCAGAGGAAGATTGGCTTTGTTCGCTTCAAACAGCTCGTCCTTGCTGGCTTCGAAGTTGGCCTTCAGCCATTCCTGGCCATAGTTGAGGTGAGTGTATTCGTCCTTCACCACACCCTCAGTGATTTTGCGGGCGAAGGGATCGGCCACAGGGATGTAGATGTGATAAGCCGAAATGGCAAATGCTTCGATCAGCAGGGCCTGAATCAGCAGGCAGGTGACCACCTTGCCCTCTTTGAGAGCGGCCTGAAAATTGCCGTGAAGCGGTTCAAAGAACTTCTTGGCGAAGGGCAGATCGGCTTCAACCCCAAGGTTGCGACCGCATTGGGTGAAGCCCTTCATGTGCTTCATCTCCATCCGTGCCAGACGCTTGAGCTCCTCGGCCTGCTCGGGAATCAATGTGCCGAGCGAGATGTAGTTGTCATGCGCTTCCTGCTCGCCCTCGATCACGATGGCGTTGATCCGGCTGTAGGCGTCCTTGTAAGCAGCAGTCGTGAAATCCGGCAGTGCGTCCTGGCCCTCCAGCACGGGTGCTTCAGGTGCATTGAGGGTCGTCATAGGACGCTGTCCACCACGTTCAGTGGGAACGACAATAACCAGTGCCCCAAGAGTTGGGGACACATGCGTCCAAGGTTCAGGACGTGGACTTGATCTTGGACGGTTTGGAGAGAAGACTTTGGGTGGGAGGCCATTGACTGGCCAAAAGGGCCTGAAAACGTTCCTGCCAGTGACTGACCAGCCGTTCTTCCAAGCGATTGCCCAGATCGATCGATGCCTGGCGCGCATCACCGATCACTCCCGTCGCGCTGAGGTCGTCGGTGAGCCATGCGCAGGGCGCCGCCCCTTCAAGGCTCCAACCCTCCGGCGGCTCCGGGGCGGAACCCACTGCTGCACGTCCATCCACCGGGCGGGCCGATCCAACCAGTTCTGGCGCCATCTGCAACATCAAGCTGGTTTCGGCCTGGCCGGCATGAAGGCCATGGAGCAACTCCTGATCGGGCAGCAGATCAGCCAATCCGTCCACGCCACTCCAGAGGAAACAGGGCAGAACGGCCATGGACGGGCACCGGCCCCGCAGCTGTCGGGCCGCCACCTGCAGCAAACCGATCTGGCCGCCATGGGCATTGAAGAGAACAAGGCGCTGCACCCCAATCGCCGCCAACTGTGTTCCCACCTGTTCGACCAGTTCCAGGAGCAGAGGGGCCGAAATGCTGAGGGTGCCAGGGAAGTTCTGGTGCTCAGGCGAAAAGCCGATGGCCTGACAAGGCAATCGCCATACCGGCAGAGCTGTCTCAAGCCCGGCAAGCACGGAATCGAGGATACCTTCAGCAAATACCGCATCCGTTGACAACGGCAGTTGGGGGCCGTGTTGCTCACAGGCTCCAAACGGCCAAATCACCGTCGCACCAGGTCGGGAGGCAGCTTGGCTGGCCTCGGGCCACGTCAACTGATCAAATCGCTTGCGGAGCTGGTCCATGGAGTTGCCCGGGCACGAGGCTGCTGATCCCAGCCCAGCCTGTCAAAATGGGCGATCGACAAGCCCCTTGGTCCATGCCCGCAGCCGGCAGTCCGCAGCCCAACCGCCCCAAGGCACCGAAGCCGGCAGCGACAAAACCGCTGCAGGTGATGCAGATCAACCGCCGCGAGGAGCAGGAAAAGCTGGCTCGGGAAGCGGCTGAAGCACGGGCCGCAGCAGAGGCTGCGGCGGAAAAGGCACGCATCCTTGAGGAACGGGCGGGTCTCGCCACCCCTCCGCGACCGGTCCAGCAGGAACCCGCCTCGTCACCAGGAAGGGATGACGACGCTCTGTTCGACATGGGGGCCATGGAAGGCATGACCATGGCCGACCTGATGGGTGCGCCGGATCAGCAACCCAGGAAGGAGCAGCGCAATCAGCCGCGCAGCGTGGACGACTTCGATTTCGATGAAGAAGCCTTCCTCGCCGCCTTGGACGAAAACGCCCCGGTTGGCACCACCGGAGAGGTGATCAAGGGCACGGTGATCGGCATCGAAAGCGATGGCGTGTATGTGGATATCGGCGGCAAGGCCCCGGGTTACATGCCCAAGAGCGAAGCGGGCCTGGGTGTTGTGACCAACTTCCGAGAGCGCTTCCCCAAGGGATTGGAGGTTGAAGTTCTCGTGACCCGTGAGCAGAACGCTGATGGAATGGTCACGATCAGCTGTCGTGCCCTGGAGCTGCGCAAGAGCTGGGACCGGGTCAAGGAGCTGGAGAAGCAAGGGAAGGTGGTGCAGGTCATCGTCAATGGCTTCAACCGCGGTGGTGTCACCTGCGATCTCGAAGGGCTGCGGGGCTTCATCCCCCGCTCACAGCTGCAAAACGGTGAAAACCACCAGGAGCTGGTGGGCAAGACCCTGGGGGTGGCCTTCATCGAGGTGAATTCAGAGACGCGCAAGCTGGTGCTCTCCGAAAAACGGGCTGCTGTTGCGGAACGCTTCCAGGATCTGGAAGTGGGCCAATTGGTGGAAGGCCAGGTTGCTGCGGTGAAGCCCTACGGCCTCTTCATCGACCTCGGTGGCATCAGCGGACTGCTGCACCAATCAGCCATCACCAATGGCAGCCTGCGCTCCATCCGTGAGGTATTCGACCAGGGCGACCGCGTGTCGGCCCTGATCACGGAACTGGACCCTGGCCGCGGACGGATCGGCCTCAACACTGCCCTGCTGGAGGGTCCTCCTGGAGAGCTTCTGATCGAAAGAGACAAAGTGATGGCTGAAGCCGCCGATCGCGCCAGCCGCGCCCAGAACACCCTGAAACAGCAGGAGCAGTCCGCCGGATGAGCACTGCTGCCCTGACAGCCGCCGAAGACTGGGAACTCGACTTCTACTCCCGACCCATCCTTGAGGCCGATGGCCGCAAGCGTTGGGAACTGCTGATCACCTCCACCCCTGCCGCAACGGGCGATGCAGTGCCCTTTCGCTTCGCCAAGGTGTGCCCCTCTGGTGAGGTGAACTCGCTTTGGTTGAGCCAAGCCCTGGCAGAAGCCAAGGAGGCATCCGCCAGCGGGGGCTGGGGTTTTCCCGTGCGCCTGCGCTGCTGGCGCAGTTCGATGCGCACCATGGTGCAGCGCGCCGCAGCCGAACAAGAGCTCGAGGTGATTCCCAGTCGCCGAACGTTTGCCCTGCTCGACTGGCTTCAACAACGCGAGAGGGAGGTTTATCCCGAGGAGGAGGGCTTCATGGCGGGCCCATTGGCACCGCCGCCGGCGCCCGTTCCAACCCCTCCGGTGCCCCTGCCGGAGGAAGTTCAAGGCGACGCCTGGAGCTGGGCCGCCCTGCCGGCGAGCCTGCTGCTGGAGGCATCGGAATGGCCGATGAGTTTCAGCGGGCTGCTGCAAGTGCCTGATGGCATCGACCCCGAAGCCTCTGTGCCGGGTCTGCGCCTGTTCAGCCAAAGCCGCTCCCTCGCCATGGCGGGCTGGTTGGGGGGTCTTGAGCCCGTGCGGATGATCGTTGAAGACCGCCAGCTGGTGCTGGAGGCTGGTCAGGACGACCGCTGGCTGGTGAGCGACCTGGAGCCAGGCATCGCCGCTGAAATCGCCGAAGCCCTGGCCACTTCGCAGCAGCAGGTGCGCGGCCTCCAATTCATCGCCATCCAGTCCAGCCCCGAAGAACAGACCTTCGGTGGTTTCTGGATGCTGCGGGACATCCCAATGGCCTGACGGCAGGGCTGATGAAAGACGGGCCGTTTGATCGACCAGACAGCCGCTTCAACACGTTGAAAGGCTGGACCTGGATCGGTTGTTACGGGGGCTATTACCTCCAGAGCGATCTGCTTCACGAGCAAGGGTTCGAGCACGGCTTTTTCACCCGGCTCTGGCACGGCCGTGGACCTGATGAACTGGCGGGGTACGTCAGCGCCGGCATCAGCGTCCACCGGCCGCAGCAGATTCACAGTGGGATCGTCCTCAACGCCAGCGACGCCCTTCAGGATCCCTGGCCTGAAGCCGATGGCCTGGTGAGTGATCGCGGAGGCCAGAGCCTCTGGGTGTGCGGCGCTGACTGCACCCCGGTTCTGATCGCGGATCCCGGCACCGGGCATGCCGCGGCCTGTCATGCCGGTTGGCGTGGGGTGGCGGCTGGAATCCTGATCACGGCCCTGGATCAATTGGTGGAGCGGGGTGCGCGGCGGGAGGATCTGGTCGTTGCCCTGGGTCCGGCTGTCAGCGGCCCCTGTTACCAGGTGGGCGACGAGGTGGTGGAGGCCGTCAGCGCCGCGGTCCCCAACGAGGCTTCCTTATCCGATGCAGGGGCCCTGCTACCGGATGAGCAGCCGGGGCGGCATCGCCTGGACATTCGAACGGCCGCCAGAGTGCAGCTCCAGGGCGCAGGAATCCTCAGCGAACGGATCGCCCACTGCCCGCTGTGCACCGTCAGTGAACCCGAGCTGTTCCATTCCTGGCGACGGGATCAGGTGAAAGCCGTTCAGTGGAGCGGAATCGTGGCGCAAGCCCCCGTCTGCAGCTGAAACTTAAACAGGCTTGGTCCTCAGGATCTGAATGGCCAAGGCTTCAGCAGCTCGAATGCCATCGATTCCGGCCGAGAGGATGCCGCCGGCATAGCCCGCCCCTTCACCCGCGGGCACCAGCCCCTTCACATTGAGCGATTCCAACGTTTCATCCCTGGGAATCCGCACGGGCGATGACGTGCGGGTTTCCACGCCGGTGAGCACCGCATCGGGGTGGTCATACCCCTTCAGCTTGCGGGCAAAGGCCGGCAACGCCTCCCGCAAGGCCTCAACGATGGCAGCAGGGAGCAGGTCATCCAGATCGGCGGGCTGCACACCCGGCTGATACGACGCGGCGATGCCACCCAGACGTGTGGAGGGACAGGCAGCCAGGAAATCCTCCAACCGCTGCGCCGGTGCGGCGTAACTGCTCCCTCCAAGCCTGAAGGCGCGCTCCTCCAGCTCCCGTTGCAGAGCAATCCCCGCCAGCGGATCTCCGGGGAAGCGTTCAAACGGTGCCAGGTCATCGGCGTCCAGAGCCACAACCAAACCGCTGTTGGCGTTGCGCTCGTTGCGGGAGTGCTGGCTCATGCCATTGGTCACCACCCGGCCTTCCTCCGAGGTGGCACCCACCACAAATCCTCCGGGACACATGCAGAAGCTGTAGACGCAGCGGCCGTTTTCAGCATGGTGAACCAGCTTGTACTCGGCGGCCCCGAGACGCGGATGGCCCGCCGCCTCCCCCCAGCGGGCTGCATCGATCAGGTGCTGCGGATGCTCAATCCGCACGCCCACGGAAAACGGTTTGCGCTGCAGCTGCACCCCGATCTCATCCAGCATTTCAAAGCAGTCCCTCGCCGAATGACCGGGGGCCAGCACCAGATGGCGACAGGACATCTCCGTCCCATCAGCCAGCACCAATCCATCGAGCTGGTGTGGTTTCTCTCCGGTGCTGGGGCTGAGCCGTAGACGTGTCACTCGGCTGTTGAAGCGCACCTCACCACCAAGGGCTTCGATCCGAGCCCGCAAGCCGCGCACGACCGTGGCGAGTTTGAAGGTGCCGATATGGGGACGGTGCAGCGTGAGGATCTCCTCGCTGGCACCACAGGCCACCAGCTCCTCCAGCACCTTGCGGCCGTAGTGCTCGGGATCGCTCACCTGGCTGTAGAGCTTGCCGTCGGAGAAGGTGCCGGCTCCGCCCTCACCGAATTGGGCATTGGATTCCGGGTTGAAGGGGCTGGTGCCCCGCCAGAAGCCAAAGGTGTCAGCGGTGCGTTGCTTCACGGCCTGACCCCGTTCCAGCAACAGCGGTCGGAACCCCATCTGTGCCAACAGCAGAGCAGCGAAATAACCGCAGGGGCCTGCCCCCACCACCACAGGCCGATCGGCCGCATCCAAGGGGAAGCCATCGGGGGCATGACCCACAGACCGGTAGCGGGTGTCTGGAGCCAGACGCACCCGGCCTTTGTTGCCGATGCGCCGTAACAGGGCGGCTTCACCCTTCACCTGCACATCCACGCTGTAAATCAGCTGAATCCGGTCGCGACGCCGCGCATCAACACTGCGCTTCACCAGGGTCTGACCCAGAAGACGATCCGGCGGAATCCTCAAACGCTTGAGCACCGCCTCCTGCAGCGCTTCCTCCCCATGGTCCAGGGGCAGCTTCAGTTCACTCAGGCGCAGCATCTCGAGGTCGTGTCCCCAGACCTCATTCGATCAGACCGGCCATGTCCTGGCCCGATGGTGCCAGGCCAGCACGAAAGCGAGAATCACTTGCCACCGCCTTCAGTCGAAGACGCTCCCCGCGGCGACGCTGATCAAAGGCCTGGCAAATCGGAACAACCTCCTTCTGATCAGGGTCCAACCAACCCATCGCATCGATGCCCCCGTCAGCGGACAACGGCAAGGGTGCTGCATCGGCCAAGGCCAACAGCCGAGCTGCATCAAAGCCCGCCCCCGCGAGCAACGATGGAGCCTTGCCGGTGGACTGCTGGAAGTCCTGTTGAAACTCAGCCTAGGCCGCCCCACGGGCTGGGTGCTGCAACCCAAGCTGTTGCCAGGGCAGCGCGGGCGCGTCCTGCAGGTCTTCCGCCTCGGTGAGCCAAATCCAGTTCGGCGCCTGCGGTGCACCACCGCCGAAGCGCCCCTGCTGCTGCTCAGCCCGCAGCTCTCGGGAGAGGGGACCGTTCGGAGCATCAGCCACCACAACGGTGGGCACCCAAGACCAGGCCATGTCGTCCTTGAACCGTTGCAGACGCCCGTTGTTCCTGGGATCCACCCGCTGGATGGGCTGTGCTTCGTAGCTCTCAACAATGCCGCCAGCGGCCTTGAACAGCTCCACAAAGGCCTTGGAGCTGGTGGACTCAAGGGCAGAAGGGTCTTCGACCACCATCGCCCGTCCCCAGCCAGCCTCCATCGCCGCCTCCACCATCGCCTTGAGATCCTCCTGGCGGGAAGCAACCAGCGGCCAGAGCCGTTCACGGCCTTCCAGCCCGCGCAGGGTGTCCAACGACTGTCCACGCTGATAGGGAAGCAGAACGGTGAGATCCCGCTCGTCAGCGAAGGCGGCAAAGGCCCGCAGATCCGCAGACGGGGGAGCCACCAGCAGCTTGAGCTCCGTCGATGGCATCAGCTGCGGATCGGGAGCATCGCCGGAGTTGGTCCCATGCCAGGCAACTTGCGGGAAGGGCTCTCCACAGGCCTCCACCGACGCCTGCCCCAGACGAAAGCCCTGGAGGAAGTTGTGCCGCAATTCAGCATCGCGGTGCCCCATCGGCAGCAGCACCGCCAGCCTTGGGCGGCTGACGCCACTGGCCACGATCGACTGGCAGCCGATGAGCGTGGCTGCAACAACACACCACGACAGCCAAGGCAAACGTCGCCACTCAGGCTTCGACATGGGATCGGAGGGAAGCAACCCGATCCCCGCAAATTAGGGAGAGGAGTCGGACTCATCCGGTTTTGTCACAGAGGATTCAGGCCCACCGTCTGAGCCGCCACCCAACTGGGACAACCAACCTGCCAAAAGCAAGCCAGCACCGATGCCGATGGCCAGGGTGCGGTTTTCAGCTGCGGCGCCCTGCCCCCAGGCCGCTGTGGCCAGAAAGGCACCCCCCAGCAGCAGACAGGGCACCAAGACAATGCCCCGGGCAATGCGGTTATCAGCCATCGCCCCCACAGCTGTTGCTAGCCAAACCAGCGGCAATCAACCCGGTGCTCAGGTCACGCTCAGCACCGATCGGTGTCACCCGGGCCATCAGCTGCCCCTCGCTGGAGCCAACCGGCCGCAGATTGACCTTGCGACGGCGCGGCAGTTCCTGACGCAGCCATGCGGTGGCCTCGGCCTCCTGGCTTGCATCAACGGCTGAACAGGCCAGGGCAACGGTGTAGGTGCGGTTGTGGTCTCCCACCTGCAGCAGGGAACTGCTGCGCACCTGAAGCACCTCTGCAGCCTGCACCGGTACGGCCCAAAGCAGCAGCAGAACGCCGATTAAGACAAGACGAATCAAGAGGTCGGGGCGTTGAGAACCGGCATGGGAGCCGGAAGGCCCACCATTTCAGCATTGCTTTTGCCCGGGGGAACCATCGGATAGCAGTTCTCACCACGACGCACGTGGATGTCGATCAACATCGGGCCAGGGGCCTTGAGCGCCGCCTCGAGATCACGCTTCAACGAGTCCCGCTCGCGGATGTGCACGCCGTCCACACCGAAGGAGCGGGCGAGAGCCACGAAGTCCGGCATGCCATTGAGCATGTCGGAGGCGGAATAACGCTCCTCGTAGAAGCTCTCCTGCCACTGACGCACCATGCCCTGCCAGTGGTTGTTGACGATCACCACCTTCACCGGAAGGCCATAGGCCGCCAGGGTTCCCAACTCCTGAATGTTCATCAGGATGCTGGCGTCACCCGCGATGCACACCACCTGACGATCGGGGCACGCCACCTGGGCGCCCATGGCGGCCGGCATGCCGAAGCCCATGGTGCCAAGACCGGCACTGCTGATCCAGCTCCGGGGCCCATTGCGCAGGTACTGGGCCGCCCACATCTGGTGCTGACCCACGTCCGTGGTGACGATGGCATTCGGTGCCAGCTCGCGAACGGCGAGCAGCACCTCCTGGGGGAAGAGGGGGCCTTCGGTGGGAGGCACGGTGAGGGGATAGATCTCTTTCCACTCGGCTATGCGCGCCAACCAAGGAGAAGTGCGGGGTTGCACCTGCTGCTGCAGGCTCAGCTCCACCAAGCGCGCCACGCTCAGGCCCAGATCACCCAGCACCGCCACATCGGGGCGACGGGTCTTGCCGATTTCGGCCGGGTCAATCTCAAAGTGGATCACCCGGGCCCGGGGGGCGAAGGTGTCGAGCTTTCCGGTCACCCGATCGTCAAAACGGGCGCCAACAGCGATCAGCAGATCGCATTCGGTGACGGCGAAGTTGGCATAGGCCGTGCCGTGCATGCCGAGCATGCCCACCGAGAGAGGGTCGTTTTCATCGAAGGCACCCTTCCCCATCAAGGTGGTGGTGACAGGAATCTGATAGCGCTCAGCGATCACCCGCAGGCTGTCGTGAGCACCGGCTGAGATCGCACCACCGCCCACATAGAGCAGCGGACGCTCCGCCTCGGCGATCAGCTGAAGCGCCGACAGGATCGGTTCATCCCGGGGGGGCTGAGGCTTGCGGAAGCCTTTGGGAACAATCGAGCCGGGCTCAACCGGCACGTAATCGAACATCTCCTGGCCAACATCCTTCGGGATGTCGATCAGCACGGGGCCCGGACGACCACTGGCTGCAATCAGGAAGGCCTGAGCAACGATGGAGGCGAGGTCAGCCGGATCGCGCACCACCCAGGAATGTTTCACGATCGGCAGGGTGATGCCGAAGATGTCGGTCTCCTGGAAGGCATCGGTGCCAATCGCCGGACGCGGCACCTGACCGGTGATCACCACCATGGGCACCGAATCCATCTGGGCGGTCGCGATGCCGGTCACCAGGTTGGTGGCACCCGGCCCCGACGTGCCGAAACAAACGCCCACCTTGCCGGTGGCACGCGCATAGGCATCGGCCGCGTGGGCGCCGGCCTGCTCATGCCGCACCAGGATGTGCTTCACCCAGCCCTCGCTCTCGGCGATGTGGAGTGCGTCGTAGATCGGGAGAATCGCGCCGCCGGGGTAGCCGAAAATCGTGTCGACGCCATGGCGCCGCAACGCATCCATCAGTGCTGTCGCCCCAGACATTCTCTGGCCACCGTGACCGGCCTGCTGCCCAGTGACGGCCGAAGACGCTGAGGTGAGAGTCACAGAAGCGACGGGTCAATGACCCTCAAGGTTAAGGGCCCGCAGCTCCCCTGGCTTGGTCAGAGCAGGCCGAGGGCATGCAGCGGCCCTTGACCACTGATCAGCTCGAGCAAAAAGGCTGAAAAACCAACCATGGCCAGACGGCCGTTCCAGACCTCGGAACTGTTGTTCCAGCCCCATTCCCACTTCTCCTGGGGATAGAGCTTCACCTTGTTGGGCAGCTCCGCCGCCGCATCAAGGCTCACCTCAGGGCCCTGCAAGCTGGTGGCCACGAGATCCGCCAATCCCTCGATGAAGGGGGCATAGGTGTCGAGAGCGCGCACCCGACGGAAATTCACCACACCGGCTTCGGTGGCCAACTCCCGGTATTCGATGTCGATTTCCTCAAGCGTCTCGATGTGTTCGCTGACGAAGCTGATCGGCACCACCACCAGATCGTTGGTCTTGGCTTGCCCCAATTCCTCAAGGGCCTCCTCGGTGTAAGGCTTGAGCCACTCCACCGGACCTACACGGCTTTGGTAAGCCAGGGTGAAGGGGTTCTCGTGGCCCATCTGAACGGCCAACTCCTTCATGATCAAACCGGTGCAGGTTTCGATCTCTTTTTGATAGGGGTCGCCCGCCTCTTCGACGTAGCTCTTCGGCACACCGTGGGCACTGAAGAAGACATGGGCCTTCGTGGGGTCGTCGCTGTTGCGGACCTCTGCCGCGATCAGCTCGGCCATGGCCTTCACATAGCCAGGGTGATCAAACCAGCTGCGGATGCAGCGAATCGGCAACTTCTCAAAGGCCGGATCTGCCTGACGCAGGCGCTGCAGCTCACGGAAACTGGATCCACTGGTGCTGATCGAGAAATGGGGGTAGAGGGGGAGCACCACCACCTCATCCATGCCATCGGCCTTGATGTCCGCCACAGCGGATTCGGTGAACGGATGCCAGTAGCGCATGGCCACGTAGCTGGTGGCATCGACGCCGCGCTGACGCAGCAAGCTCTGGAGTTCACGGGCCTGCTGCTCGGTGATGCGCCGCAGCGGTGATCCGCCACCGATGGAGCGATAGGCCTCCTGCGACTTGCCACTGCGCAGGGTGCTGATCAACCAAGCCAGCGGCTTCTGCAGCGCCGGACTGGGAAGCCGAATGATCTCCGGATCGGCGAACAGGTTGTAAAGAAACGGGCCAACGTCCTGGATCCGCTCCGGGCCACCCAGGTTCAGCAGGACGACACCGACGCGAGACATACCGATCAGAACGGTTTTCGGGGGTTGAGCGTAGCCGCCACGGACGCGATCCTTGGTTCCAACGACACATTTATGGAGCTCAAAAGTGCGCTGGAGTCCGCCAATGCGCAGCTGGCGGCACAGGGGTCAGGCCTGCGCATCGAACAGCGAGGTCGGCGGCTGAACCTGCGCGGGTCTCTGCCGTTGCGCGGGGATCCGAGCCGGAAGGGCCTGCAACGGATCAGCCTGGGGCTGATGGCCGATGCAGCAGGACTGAATCAGGCCCTCAGCACCGCTGCCTTGGTGCAGTTGCAACTGGAGCAGCGCAGTTTTGATTGGATGCTCTGGTCGGCCTCCTCCTCTGCCGCCACGGCCAGAGGGCGTTCGATCGGGATCCAGGCCGCCATCGAGGGCTTCGAAGCAGCCTTTTTTGCCGACCCGCGCCGACGCCGGTCTCCGGCGAGCAGTCGCACCACCTGGACCAGTGCCTATTTGCCCTACCTCCGGCGACTGGCGCGTCAGTGCGGTGATCAGCCGCTGGAGCCAGCGCTGCTGATGCAGACGCTGACCAGTTACGACGACGGCAGCCGCAGCCGGCAGCAATGCGCCACAGCCCTGGCCGCCCTGGCCCGGCACCTGGAGCTGCCCTTACCGGAGGACTGGCGCCAGGAGGCCGGCGGCTATGGCCTGCACCGGGCCCGGTTCCGCCAGCTGCCCACCGATCCGCAGATCCTCGAGGCCGCAGGCCGCATCCCCAACCCACAGTGGCGCTTGGCCTTTGCCCTGATGGCCACCTACGGCCTGCGCAACCACGAGGTGTTCTTCTGCGATTGCTCCTCCCTGGCAGCGGGCGGAGATCAGGTGTTGCGAGTGCTGCCCACCACCAAAACCGGTGAGCACCAAAGCTGGCCGTTCCACCCCGACTGGGTCGAGCACTTCGGGTTGCAGGAGCTGGCGGAGAATCCGGCCGCTCTGCCAGCCATCCAGACCGATCTGCGGCGGACCACCCTGCAGCAGGTGGGACGACGCGTAAGTGAGCAGTTCCGCCGCTACGACCTGCCGATCACCCCCTACGACCTGCGCCACGCCTGGGCGGTGCGCACCATTCATGTCGGCCTGCCGGACACCGTCGCCGCCAGGATGATGGGCCACTCGGTGACGATCCACACCCGCACCTATCACCACTGGATCACCCGGCGTGATCAGCAGCAGGCGGTGGATGCAGCCCTGGCCCGGCAACCGGCCTGACAACACCCTGTCTGCTTTTTTTCACATCAACGATGACCTCATTTCTGAGGCCGCTGGCCTACCGCTACCGCTGGATTTACGACACAGTCACAGCGGTGTCGTCGCTGAGTGTTGGCGGGGTAAAGCGCCTGCGGGGCCTCGGGCTCGAGGCGGTGCAGCCCCATCTCAAGCCCGGCGCATCGGTGCTGGATCTCTGCTGCGGCAGTGGCGAAGCAGCGGCCCCTTGGTTGGCGGCGGGCTATGCCGTGACGGGGCTCGATGTCTCCCCCCGCGCCTTGGATTTGGCCGCCCAACGCCACCCAAACCTGAAGCGGGTGGAAGGGCTGGCCGAAGATCCGCCCCTGGCCGATGCCAGCTTCAGCGCCATCCAGCTGAGCGTGGCCCTGCACGAATTCCCCCGCAGCGATCGGAAACGGGTGCTGCGCAGTGCCCTGCGGCTGCTAGAACCGGGCGGCTGGTTGGTGCTTGTGGATCTGCATCCAGCCGGGCCTTTGCTGAGGCTCCCCCAGCAACTGTTTTGTGCCCTGTTTGAAACCGACACCGCCACCGCCATGCTGGAGGACGACCTCCCCACCGAGCTGGAGCAACTCGGGTTCAGCAGCGTGAGCCAGGAGCTGCTGGCGGGTCGGGCCCTGCAACGCATCACCGCCACTCGGCCTCGATAGAACCATCACCCCCTCACCCCATGAGCACGAACGACCTCGATCAATCCGCCGCGGAACTGGGCATGGGGGGCAAGCTCGCTCCAGAAACCGACGATGCCGGTTACCGCAAACGGATGGAGCGGCGCCAGCAGGTGCAGAAGCAAAGGGTGGAGGAACGAAGTAAGGAGAAGGGGCTGGTGCTGGTGTTCACCGGCCAGGGCAAGGGAAAAACCACCGCCGGGCTTGGGCTGGTGCTGCGCACCCTTGGCCATGGCGAGCGGGTGGCGACTGTTCAGTTCATCAAGGGGGGCTGGGAGCCCGGCGAAGCACGGGCACTGCAAGCCTTCGGTGATCAGGTGAGTTGGCATGCCCTGGGGGAAGGCTTCACATGGGAAACCCAGAACCGAGAGCGGGATCAGCAACTGGTGGAGGCGGCCTGGCAGACGGCCCTGGGCTATCTGCGCGATGCCAGCGTGAAATTGGTGCTGCTGGACGAACTGAACGTGGCCTTGAAACTGGGCTACATCGAGGCCCATACGGTGATCGCCGGATTGAACGAGCGACCGGAGCTCACCCACGTTGCGGTCACCGGCAGGGGGGCACCAGCCGAGCTTGTGGAGCGAGCCGATCTGGTGACGGAGATGACCCTGGTGCACCACCCCTTCCGCGAACAGGGGGTGAAGGCCCAGGCGGGCATCGAGTTTTAAGGGTTGAACCAGTCGGTCTCAGGCCGCTTCAGCCGCCTCGAGATCATCCTGAAGATGACGGGTGGCCGCGGTGAGCACCGAAAGCCCACTCACCAACAGAGCGCGATGCACCACCGGTTCACGCCAGCAGTCGGGATCCTGACTGGCCCGTTCCAAGGCTGAAAGCGTGAGACGGGCCATCACACCGCTTTGGGTGGCATCGGTCTCTGGCATCAAACAGCCGCGGTTTCCCCATCCAAGCGGCGATCAGAGGCTTGTGCCAGTGCTTGCTACTGTCGAAAGGATCTGGACCGTAGATGACCTACACACGCGTCCTGCTGAAACTCAGCGGCGAAGCTCTGATGGGATCTCAGGGCTATGGCATCGACCCCGCCATTGTTCAGTCGATTGCTTCCGATGTGGCCAAGGTGGTGGCCAATGGCACCCAGCTGGCGATCGTCGTGGGCGGCGGCAACATCTTCCGCGGACTGAAGGGGTCTGCAGCGGGCATGGAGAGAGCCACAGCTGACTACGTCGGCATGTTGGCCACGGTGATGAACGCCATCACCCTCCAGGACGGGCTCGAGAGGGCTGGTGTTCCCACCCGGGTGCAAACCGCCATCGCCATGCAGGAAGTGGCGGAGCCGTATATCCGTCGCAAGGCGATCCGGCATCTGGAGAAAAACCGGGTGGTGGTGTTCGGCGCCGGTTGCGGCAACCCTTTCTTCACCACCGACACCACCGCTGCCCTGCGGGCCGCCGAAATCAATGCCGATGTGGTGTTCAAAGCCACCAAGGTGGATGGGGTCTACGACAAAGACCCGGCCAAGCACGCCGACGCGGTGAAGCACGCGCAGCTCAGCTATCAAGACGTGCTCAGCGGCGAGCTGGGCGTAATGGACAGCACCGCCATCGCCCTTTGCAAAGACAACAACATCCCGATTGTTGTCTTCAACCTGTTTGAACCTGGCAACATCGGCAGAGCCGTGGCCGGGGAACCGATCGGGTCCCGCATCGGCGACCCCTCCTAAACAACGCCAACCCAGTTCGCACGCCTCTTCCCTCAGCAACCATGTCGACCCAGGACCTCGAAGCCAGCATGCGCAAGTCGGTGGAGGCCACCCAGCGCAACTTCAACACGATCCGTACCGGCCGGGCCAATTCCTCCCTGCTGGATCGCATCAGTGTGGAGTACTACGGCGCTGACACACCGCTGAAGTCGCTGGCGACCCTGTCGACCCCAGACTCCCAGACCATCCAGATCCAACCGTTCGACATCAGCGCCCTGGCCTCGATCGAGAAGGCCATCGCCATGAGTGAGCTGGGCTTCACACCCAACAACGACGGCAAGATCATCCGCATCAACGTGCCGCCCCTCACCGAGGAGCGCCGCAAGGAGTTCTGCAAGCTGGCTTCGAAGTACGCCGAAGAAGGCAAGGTGGCCCTGCGCAACCTGCGCCGCGATGCGATCGACAAGATCAAGAAGCAGGAAAAAGAAGGGGAGTTCTCCGAAGACCAGAGCCGCGACGAACAAGACAGCATTCAGAAAACGCTCGACAAATTCATCGCCGAACTGGAACAACACCTGGCCACCAAGGAAGCCGACATCCTCAAGGTGTGAGCAACGAATCAGATCGGACCCGCGACGTTCTGATCATCGGGTCCGGGGCCGCTGGCGGTGCAGCGGCCGTGCATCTTGCATCGGCGGGCCATGACGTTCTGATGCTTGAGCGCGACGCCGAGCCGCGAATCAAGCCCTGCGGTGGTGGCATGGCGGCCTCAGTTCAGCAGTGGTTCCCCTTTTCTTTGGAGCCCGCTGTGGAACAGGTGATCCGCCGCGTGGATTTCAGTTGGTGCCTGGAGGATCCGGTGGTGGCCGAATTGCCAGGGGATGCACCGTTCTGGATCGTGCGCCGCGAAACGCTCGATCAACTGCTCTCAGATCAGGCCATTCAGGCGGGGGCGGAACGCCTTACAGGCGTTGAAGCCAATGACATCCGGCGCCATAGAGACGTATGGCACGTCACGGCAACCGATGGACGCCATTGGCAGGGGCGGGCCGTGGTGATCGCCGACGGTTCGGGGTCCCCTTGGCCCCAACGGCTCGGCCTGGGAGCCAAACAACCCCAGATGGCCACCACCATGTCGGTGCGACTCGAGGGTCAAGGCAAGCTCAGCGATGGCACCACCCGTTTTGAATTCGGCCTGGTGAAACAGGGCTTCGCCTGGGCCTTTCCCCTCGCAGGTGGTGTGAATATCGGTGTGGGCAGCTTCATCGGCAAGCAGGATGCCGACCCAGAGCAGGTGCTGGCTCAACTGTTGCCGGATCTGGGCTTCGCCGCCGATGCCGGCATCCGTCAGCGTGGGCAACTGCGGGTGTGGAACGGCCATCACCGTCTGGATGGCAACGGCATCGTGGTGGTGGGCGATGCGGCATCACTTTGCGACCCATTTCTGGCGGAAGGTCTACGGCCCGCCCTGATGAGTGGCTGCGAAGCAGCTGGACATCTGAGCCAATGGCTTCGAGGCGACAGCCGGGATCTGCGGGGCTACAGCCGCACGATGCGGGAGCGCTGGGGGGAGTCGATGGCCTGGGGTCGGCGCATTGCCCAGGTGTTCTATCGCTTCCCCGGTGTGGGGTATCAGCTGGGGATCAAGCGGCCCACCGCACCACGGCGGATAGCACAGATTCTCTCCGGGGAGATGGGCTATGGCGACATCGCCCAACGGGTGATCAAACGGCTGCTGCTCCAGCGCAACTAAAGACCGAGGCTGAGCTGCTGGCTGCCGTTGTCGGATTGCTGAGGTTTGCGCCGGCGGCGAGTGGTTGTTGGCTTTAAGCCCGCCTTGCGAGAGCCATGCTTGCGCTGAATCGCATCGGCATGGCGATCAAAACCGGCTGATCGACGAATCTCCCAGATGCGATCTTTGGCCTCCTGCATCGATGCGGTGACATCAACGATCGGTGCCGGCATGCCACCACCCAGCATCCAGGGCTCATGGATGTGAATCGAGGGCACATCCATGAGTTCAGGGCACCACTGACGGATGAACAACCCCTGGGGATCGTGGTCCATGCCCTGCTTGATCGGGTTGTAAATCCGAATTGTGTTGATCGAGGTGCTGCCCGACTGCATCTGGCACTGGCTCCAGTGGATCCCCGGTTCGTAATCAACAAACTGACGGGCCAGATGCAGACCACTGTCCCTCCAGGGAAGCCAGAGGTTGTAGCTGGCGAAGGACATCAACATCGCCCGCATGCGGAAGTTGATCCAGCCATGGGCCTGCAAAGCGCGCATGCAGGCATCCACAAAGGGAACACCGGTGCGGCCTTCGCTCCAGGCCGTCAAACGCTCGGCATCCGCTGAGCGAATGCCCCGCATGAAGGGATGGAAATCGCTGAATTCAATCGCCGGCTGATCCTCCAGCTTCTGGATGAAGTGGCAATGCCAGTGCAGGCGTGATTCAAAGCTGCTGACACCACGGCCGCTGTGGTTGCGACTGGTCTGCAGCACCTCCCGCATCGAGAGGCAACCCCAGGTGAGGTATGCCGAAAGCCGAGAACAACCGGTGAAGGCGGTGTTGGGACTCGACATCGCCCGTGGATAGCGCGGGGCCCGGTGCCGCAGAAAATCGCGCAATTCCCCCAGACCGATCGAGCGACCACCGGTCTGACGCTGCGGACACGCATCCGACGGCAGATCTGAACAAGGCCGCGCCGGGATCACGCCGGGAGCAATACCCTCCAGCGGTTGCAACGCGGCCGGCGCTGGCGTGATGGTCTCCGCCATCTGAGCCTCCCAGCGCTTGGCCCAGCCATTGCGGCTGCGCATCCGGCGCGTGACCCCAAACTGCGGGATTTCCGTCCAGGCGATGCCGTGCTGACGGGCCCAGCCCCCCACGCGTTTGTCGCGCTGGTAGGACCAGCCGTTGCCGGTTTCCTCATGGCTCCACAGCCCATCGATGCCGAACTGGCGCCGGGCCCGCTCCAGCACCTGCACCACAACACCACTGCGAACAACCAACGGCTGGCCCAGATCCGTCAGGGCCTGGCGTAACTCCACAAGCGACTCCCGGCAGAAGAGCCACTGCCGCTCCGAGGCATCGGGCTGCTGCCACAATTCCGGCTCCACCACATACAACGGCAACACAGGGCCACGTTCCGCAGCAGCCAGCAAGGGCCGGTGATCAACAATCCGCAGATCACGCTTGAACCAGACGATCTGCAGCGCTGTCATTCACAGCCCAACAAGAGATCTGTTTCTAGTGGATCCGATGCTCCAACCAAGGTTCAATCAACAGCCATCTCGATCACATCGCTGAAGCGGGTTTTCACCGTTTCACGAAAACCCACCACATCCAGACGCCGCATCATCAACACGGCTCCCAGGAAACAGATCATCTGCAGGGCAAACACCCCGCCGTAGGCACCAAAAAGATCCCCGCCATTCCAGGCCCGGAACAAGGTGAGCAGCCCGCCGCCACTGATGGTGGCCAGGCCGCAGGAATAGGCATAGCCGGCACCCCAGATGCCCAGGAGAAAGCCCGTGCGGCCGGGCTGCACAAAGCTGAACATCAAGGAGAGGCAGGCATTCATGCACACCCCAAGCGACAAACCAAACAAACCAACGGCAGCCCGCAACAGGGGGATCGACTGCTCCGCCCCAGCCCACAGCATCAACAGCAAAGCCAACGCAGCCAGCACCGCACCCACCCGGGCGGTGCGGATGTTGCCGACACGCTCAATCAACCAGAACCCACTGAGCCCCAAGCCGCCAAAGAAACCCAGGGCAATCAACACATTCAGCGAGGTGGTGGCACAAACACTCATGCCAAAGACGGCGGCGCCATAGGGCTCCAACACCGCATCGTTGAGAAACATGCTGAAGGTGAACAGGCAGAGCACCCCGAGAAAACGCCCCGCCTGGGGGATGGTGCGCAGTTTCAAGAGCAATTGGGGCAAGTCCAACCGCTGGGGAACATCGGGGGGTTCCGCCCCCACCGGCGCCATCAAGCCTGTGATGCGGCGTTCCACACCGAACACCGACACCACCCCCAGCCCCAGCAACACCACCGGCGTCACCACCGACAACCGCTGAAGTCCGGCCAGAACAGCGCTGCGGCTGGCATCGGCCGCACAGGCACTGCCGAAGACCTGATTCACCAGAACACTGCCCAGCAACACCCCCAGCAGACGCATCCCCCACACCACCGACAGCACCCGCGGCCGTTCGGCTTCCGTGGTGCGATCGGCGATCAAAGCCGAAAAGGCTGTTCCACCAGCGGCAATCGCCGTGCCGATCGCCACAAACACAAGGATCAGCAGGCCAATCAGCAACCCATTGAGCTCACCGCCGGAGGCCTCCATGCTGGTGGCCAAGCGCAGCACCAGCTTGCAGGCCACGCCGAACAACAGGGCGATCGCCAGGGAGCTGATCACGATGAAGGGGGTGCGCCGCAGCCGGCTGGGGGGGATGCGATCGGAACGATGGCCGAACCAGGCGCGGGTGAACCCCATCAGCTGCTGACCACCAACAGCAACAGCTGCCAGCACGGCCGGCACCTGGATGTCTTGAATCAACAGGCGGTTCAGCAGTCCCAGGATCAGGACGCCGAGGATTCCCAGGCTGAGCTGGAACAAGCCCAGTTGAAGTGCCAGACGCAGGGGACGGCTGTGCACCAAGGCAGACCTGAACTTGCGGAATTATGCCGTTTTCGCTTTAAAAATCGGCTCGCCGCTCATCCCTCAGCCAACTTGATGTCCCGCAAACGCGCATCGATGGATGCGAGCAGTTGCACCGCAAACATCGGCGTCTCTTGAACCGCGAACAGGAACTTCTCGCGATTCATGGCAATCAAACGGCAATCACTGATGGCCGTGGCTCTGCTCAAGCGCTGATGGTCTTCCATCACCAAGGCCCCCGCACCGAACACATGGCCCACGGGGATGTCTTCATGCCCCTCATGGCCTGCCGAATCGATCCAGGTGAGCTGCACCGATCCTTCCAGCAGGCCATACATGCAGGTGCCGGTTTCTCCCGTACGAAACAGGACCTCCCCCTGCTTTAAACGGATTACTTCGGCCTTGCTGGCCAAAGCACGCATGGTGTCGAGCGCATGCATAGACAGGGGGTGACGCGCGAATCAGACGGAGGTCAGAGCCAGAGCAGCCCCGAAGCCTTGGCGCACATCCTCCTGGGAGATCAGACCATCATGGTCCTGATCCAGAGCGTCAAAGATGGCATCACTGCCGAGCCATTCATCTCGGGTGATCGAACCATCGCCGTTCATGTCGTTGAGCATGAAGATCTCAGAAACGGCATGGCGAAAGGCAGAGCCACCCTCCAGTTCCGCAAGACGATGGGCGAGTTGATGCTCCAGGGTTTCAATCGCCTTGCTGAAGCCTTTGATGCCTTCCGTGAGTTTGTCGGTGGCCATCCGGTCGTCCTGCATCAGGGCATCGAACTTGGCGCGATCGACATGGATCTTGGCTTCGCCATCGGTGGGGTTGGCTGCATCCAATTTCTGGGTCAGCACAGCATCACTCTCCCGCAGCTGATCCAACAACTTGGGTGAGATCGTGAGCAGATCACAGCCGGCCAGCTCGGTGATCTCATCAATGTTGCGGAAGCTCGCCCCCATCACCTCCGTGCTGTAGCCGTGGGTCTTGTAATAGTTGAAGATCCTGGTCACCGAAATCACCCCGGGGTCCTCCGGTCCGGGGTACGAGTCGCGACCGGTCTCTGCCTTGTACCAATCAAGAATGCGCCCAACGAAGGGGGAGATCAGGGTGACGCCCGCTTCGGCGCAGGCCACCGCCTGACCGAAACCAAACAGCAAGGTGAGATTGCAGTGAATCCCCTCTTTCTCCAGCACCTCAGCGGCCTTGATGCCTTCCCAGGTGGAGGCGATTTTGATCAGAACGCGATCGTTACTGATGCCAGCATCGTTGTACAGACGAATCAGCTTTCGCCCTTTTTCAATCGTGGCGTCGGTGTCAAAACTCAACCGAGCATCCACCTCCGTCGACACACGACGGGGAACGATCTTGAGAATCTCCTTCCCGAAGATCACACTGATTTCATCAAGGGCTTCCCGCACCACGTCTTCCACCGGCGCATCGCTGCCGATCAACTTTCGCGATGAGCGCAGAGCCTCATCAATCAGGCTCTGGTAGGCCGGGATCTGAGCGGCCGCAAGAATTAACGAGGGGTTGGTGGTGGCATCCCGAGGGGTGAACTTGCGGATCGCCTCCAGATCACCCGTGTCGGCAACGACCACGGTCATTTGTGAAAGCTGATCGAGCAGGCTAGCCATGATGTACGTCGGCTCAATACCCGTAACGTAGCGGCGCTTTTTGGTGCGTCAGCTGTTCAAAAGCTTGTTCAATTCAGCAGGTTTTGACGGTGCAATGCGCTCGACAACCAGCAAGGCATCAATGATCTGCTTGGCGACGGGAACGGCCACGGTGGATCCATAGGCGTTGTCCCCCTGGGGCTCATCCACCACGACAAACACCACGTAACGGGGATTCTCGATGGGCAAGGTGGCCACGAAACTGCAAATTTTTGCGCCGGGCAGATAAATCCCATTCAGGGCCTTCTGTGCCGTTCCTGTTTTGCCGCCGATCCGATAACCGGGAGTTTTCACACCTTTGCCACTGCCCTTGTCCACAACAGATTCCATCCACTGGAGCACCGTGCGGGTGACGTCCGGCTTCAGCAACTGCTGACCACTGGGTGCCGCCGCCGGTGCCAAAGCATCACCCGAGCGGAAACCACGGGTGATGTGGGGACTGATCAACTTGCCCCCGTTGGCCAGCATCCCGTGAAGCTGCACCAGCTTGATTGGTGTGAGTGAAAAACCCTGACCAAATGCCGTGGTCGCCGGCTCAATCGGCTGAGTGGTGAACTGCTCCTTGCTTTTGAGCTGTCCTGCAACCGCGCCAGGAAGGTCGGTGTCGGGACGCTGATTGATGCCGAGACGCTCCATCCAGTTCCAGTAAGCGTCGTCGTCGAGACGACGCATGGCCTGGACCATGCCGACGTTGCTCGACACCTGCAGGACGGTGGCGAAATCCACCAGACCATTGGCCCGCTTGTCGTGGTTGTAAATCGGCCAACCTCCGATGGTGAGTTGCCCGATGTCGTTCACCCGATCGGTTGGCTGAATGGCACCGTCCTGAAGTGCCAACGCCAAATTGATTGGCTTGAACGTCGAGCCCGGCTCGTAGAGATCCTGAACAGACCATTCCCGAAACCGCCCGGGGGGGAAATCCCAGTAGCGGTTGGGGTCGTAGGTGGGTGTCGATGCGAGCACCAACAGCTCACCATTGGTGGCATCCATCACGATCGCGGCACCTTTCTGGGCCTTCCACTTGGCGACCTGCTCAGCCAAAGCGGTTAAGGCCACCTGCTGAAGCCTGGAATCCAGCGTCAACTGAAGCCGTAAATCATCGCCATAGAAGGCTCCAGGAGCGAGATTGGCTGGCAACGGTGTGCCATCGGCTCCACGGCGGAGGTATCGGGTCTGCTCATGGCGGGCAAGATCACCATCACGGCTCTGCTCAAGTCCCGCTTGAGGTTCCCGCTCCGCATTGAGGAAGCCCACCACGTTGGCGAACAACGACGCTTGGGGATACACCCGCTGGGGATAAGCCTCGAGATCCAGGCCGCTGATTCCAAGCGCACGGATGCGATCGGCCGCTTCAGGATCAAGCTCTTCGGCCAATTTGATCCCCGAGGCGCGGGTTCCCATGGCTGCCAGAAGCTCAGAAGCCGGGCGGGCCAACGGATCCGCCAACACCACCGCAACATCCTCAGCAGGGCGAACAGCATTGGGATCATCCCCAGGCATGTTGAAGTAGCGGGGATGGGCCCAAAGCCGAAACCGCTTTTCATCCATCGCGACCAAACGGCCGGTGCGATCAACAATCGGACGCCGCTGCCCCAGGGGCTGGATGCGCTGCGTTTGCAGCTGACGGGCCCGCTGTTCCAGGTCGGGGGCCTGCACCAACTGCAGCCAGGCCATGCGACCCACCAGCCCCAGCAAACCTGCCGCCAGGATCCAGAAGATGATCCACAACCGCTTGGGGGGAACCTGGGTCAGGGAAACAACCCGCGCGCGGGAGCGGCGCGAACGAATGGGTCGACGCCCCGACGCCCGCGTCATCAGTAGCCGGCCCGAATGGGCTGATTCCCCAGGGCGCGGAGCGATGTCATGGGCGAGGAGGCGGAGGTTTGCAACGCGCCCGGATCGGGGCGATCAAGATGCACCAGATTGGCCACCTGTGTTGGCACCAGGCGGTTGGGCTGCTGCGAACGCAGCAACAGATGCTGTTCCATCACAGCGGTTGATTCCGTCAATCGATGCGCCTGGGTGCGTGTTGCCTCCAGCAAACGGAAGGACAGGGTCCAGCGATGCTGCCAGTGCAGCGTGAGACCAGCCAGAACGGCAACCGCAGCAATCAATCCCAGCAGCGTGCCGTCCATCAGGCGATGGAGCCCTCCAAGGAGAGGGGAGCGTCGTGCAATGCGTCCGGAGGACAGTGACCCTTGAATCAGCTCGAAAGCCGTGGTCGATGCACGCTGTTCCGGAGCGGCAACCACCGGGATCACAGGCGAATAAGCCAGTGAACCACCTGCAGCAAGGCCGGGCAAGGCTCAGAGCAGCAGCAGGTTCAGGAACGTCACGGCGTTCCACAGCCCATGCATCAGCACCGAGGGCCACAGGCGTCCGCTGCGCAGCCGCACCAAACCAAGCCCAACCCCCAAAACCGTGAGCGGCGCCAACTCGCCAACACTGATGTGGGCCATGGCAAACAACAGGCCACTGAGCAGGACCCCCGGGAGGGGACCGAGCCGGGTCGCCAACACCGGCAGCAAGGCACCGCGGAAGATCGTCTCCTCAAACAGCGGAGCCAGCACAACCGCAGTGAGCGCAAGCAAGGCCAGGGCAAGCGGATCACGGCTGCCGAGCACCAACTCCAACAGCGGATTGCTGCCCCCGGGATCACCGACCAGGCGCATGAGCAACCACCCCGTGAGCATCACCACCGGCGTCACCATCAACCAGCTCGCCAGGGCATCCCGCAGAGCTGAAAGCAGCGGACGCACACGCCACTGCATCCATCCCCCCAGCGGTGCCCTCTCCCTGGGCAGCGACCGCAGTTGCCGCCAGAGGATCAGCAGGCTCGGCAGAGCCATCACGCCGTAGTTGATCACCACACTCACGGCTTCACGACGAGGGCTGCCCAGCCCCGCCGTCAGTGCACCCACCAACGGAAACGCCACCAGCGGAACGCCAACAGCACTGATCACCACAAAGCCACCGGCCACCAGCAGGGCCATGTCAACCAGGGTCAGCTCCGGCCCCTGAACATCGGGCCAGGCCATCAGCCGACCTCGCAGCAGACGCCAGGCCTGACCAAGCAGCAACAGTCCACCGAGCAGGGCCGTCACCAGGGGCAGCACCGTGCTGACGGCCAAACGGAACGCCGCTTGCCCCGCGGCTGCAGCATCGATGCAGAGCGTCGGGTCAGAGGCGCCCGCTTCGCAATGCAACTGCTGGAGCAACGGGTCGTCGCCTTGGCGATCGAGCTCCGCTGATGCGGAACCTTGGCCCTGCAACAGCAGAAGCATCTGTTGCTGCCGCTCATTGCGCTCCTCTGGGCTGATGCCCTCCAGGGCCTTGAGCAGCGCATCCCGCGGCGACTCCCCCAGGAGAGCGCCCCGCAACGGGGGCGGCACCGCTGGTTCAGCAAGAAGCGTCAGCTCCTGCTGCTGAAGGCTCAGGGCCGGTGCCACCGAAGGTCGCGAGAGGCTGTCCATCAAGCCCGACAACCAGATGAAACCGGCCAAAGCAAGGGACAAGGCCGCCAGAAGTCCCTTCCAGCGCGGGGAAACCGGTTGTGGGGAACTGGGCACCAGCGGGCGTCAACTGCCCACGATTGTCCCCCCGAAAGGCCGCTTCCATACGATGGCCGCGCCCTGACGCTGAACCGTGCCCCTTCGTCTTCTTCTGGTCCGCCACGGTCTCAGCAGTTTCAACAAGGAACGGCGGATCCAGGGCCGCGATGATCTCTCGAACCTCAGCGAGGAGGGGCATGAGCAGGCCCGGGCCCTGGGCCGCTCGCTTCAGGACGTGAGCATCCAGGCCGTCTACAGCTCTCCTTTGCAGCGGGCGGCTGCGACGACGGCGAGCCTGCTGGAGACCCAAGGCGGCCAGGCCCCAGATCCAGTCTTTGATGACGGACTGCTGGAAGTGGATCTGGAGCCCTGGTCGGGTCAGACCATCACCGACCTCATGGAGGGATCAGCAGAGACCTTCAGCACCTGGAAGCACCGCCCCATGGAGCTGGAGCTCCAACGGCGGGATGGCTCGACATACAAGCCCCTTCCTGAGCTGACGGAACAAGCGCGGGGCTTCATCTCCAACCTGCTGAAGCGCCATCCCATCGATGGCAACGACACGGTGCTGGTGGTGGCCCACAACGCCATCCTGCGCTGCCTGATGCTGGTGCTGCTGGGGGAACCCGACCACGGCTTCCGGCGTCTCCGCGTCGACAACACCTCCCTTTCGGTCTTCAACATCCGGCCGGGAGACAACGGCCCCCAGGTGCAGATCGAATGCCTGAACAGCACCACACACCTGCAACCGCTGCCGGAGAAAGGCAAAAACGCCAGGCTGATTTTGGTGCGCCACGGCGAAACCGACTGGAACAAAGCCGGCCGCTTCCAAGGGCAGATCGATATTCCGCTGAATGAGAACGGTCGCCGTCAAGCCGCGGCCGCCCGCGATTTCCTCAAAGACATCCCCATCGATCGGGCCTGGAGCAGCACCCTGTCACGCCCAACCGAAACGGCGCAGATCATTCTCGAGGCACACCCCGACGTGTCCCTGAACCAGATCGACGGCCTGGTGGAGATCGGTCACGGGCTGTGGGAAGGCAAACTCGAATCCGAGATCAAAGACGGCTGGTCGGAGCTGCTGGACACCTGGAAGCGGGCTCCTGAAACCGTGCAGATGCCCGAGGGCGAGACCATCCAGGACGTCTGGGCCCGTTCCGTCCGGAGCTGGGGAGAGATCGCTGGTCAGCTGAAGGCCGATGAAACGGTGCTGGTGGTGGCCCACGACGCCGTGAACAAGACGATTCTGTGCGACCTGCTGGGACTGACTCCGGCCGACATCTGGGCGGTCAAACAGGGCAATGGTGGCGTCACGGTGGTCGACATTGCTGCCGATCCAGGCCAGCCTGCAGTGGTGACCTGTCTCAACCTCACCTCCCACTTCGGAAGCGTGATTGACCGCACGGCAGCAGGCGCTCTCTGACGTCATGAACGACACCTTGCTGCTGGATCCGGTGCGCGTCCTGCGTGGCCCCGGACACGCAGTGCAGCAGGGCGCAGTTCTGATCGATCGGGGTGTGCTGGTCGGCTTTGACGACGAGGCCCGACAGCTGGCCCTCGGCCTTGGCCTCAACGCCACTCCCGCACCGGAGCAACTGGTGGCCCCCTGCCTGGTCGATCCCCATTCCGTCCTTGAAACCCCCTTCAGTGGGGATCACGAGACAGCTGTGAGCTTGCGGCACTGCGCCGCAGCAGCAGGCTACGGACAGATTGCTCTGCTCCCCCGCAGCAGCAGTTGGCGTGATGGCCCGGAACGGCTTCAGGGTTTCAGCATCGATCAGGATCAAGCGGTAACGGTTCGCCTCCACCTTTGGGGAAGCTTCAGCCGCGGCGGCAAGGCCGAGGAACTGGCCCCCCATGGTGATCTGCTCGAACACGGTGCCATCGGCCTTGCCGATGACGATGCCATGGTTCCAACCCCGTTGCTGGAACGGGGACTGCTGCTCGGAGAGATGGGGGGATGCCCGGTGCTGGTGGCACCCCGGGATCCCGCGCTGCAGGGGGAAGGCCTGGTGAGGGAAGGGGTGGAGACGCTGCGAGCCGGGTGGCCAGCTGATCCGACCACCAGCGAGACCCTTCCTCTCAGCCAGTTGCTGCTGCTGCATCAACGCCATCCGGAACGACAACTGCGGCTGATGAACCTCTCCACGGCAGCGGCGGTGAACCAGCTTTCAGCCTGCGAGCCCCCTCCCTTGAGCAGCGTGAGCTGGTGGCATCTGCTGACCGACCGCAGCATGCTGGCCAGCAGCGATCCGGGCTGGCGCGTCTGCCCCTCCCTCGGTGGCCCGGACGATCGCGAGCAGTTGATCCAGGCCGTTCAGCAGCGAACGATCACTGCCGTGGCTGTGCATGCTGTTCCTCTGGATGCGGAAGACATGCTGTTGCCGGGCGACCAGCGCCCCGCAGGCCTCAGCGGCCACCAAGTGGTGCTTGCTGCGCTGTGGAATGCCCTGGTGCGGCCGGGCCGCTGGACCACGGAAGATCTTTGGCAGGCCCTCAGCTTTGGGCCTTCGGCTCTGATCGACCAGCCGCCTGAACAGCTTGAGCAGGGCAGCCGGCGCTGGCTGCTGTTCGATCCCGATCAAGGCTGGACCATCAGCAGCAACACCCCCGGCGCACCGCGTGCCGCCAACATTCCCTGGCTGGGCCGCGAGCTTCAGGGACGCGTTGTGGCCTGTGGCCTCAATTGCTGAGCGAACCGATGCGCGAAGGGGGCCAGAAGCGGAAGACGGCACGGCCAATGATCTGATCGTCTGGCAAAAACGGGCCGCCTGGCCAACGACGGGCGTCCTGGCTGTTGCGGCGGTTGTCGCCCAGAACAACAACGTTGCCTTCGGGGACCACTGCATAGAGGCCCTTGCAGCCAATCATTCCGTCGCGATCGGAGCAGAAATTGGTGACGTAAGGCTCGTTGAAGGCCGTGCCGTTGATGCTTACGGCACCGCGGCTGTTCACCTCCACGACATCACCAGGAACACCCACCACCCGTTTGATCCAGGCCTCACATTCGGGATAGCGCTGCAACAGCACACGATCCACAACCCAGCTGATGCCCGGGAAGGTAACGAAGCCGCACTTCAGTGGATTGGGCTGCCCCCCCTCCAATTTCCAAACGGGATCAAAGGCACTGGGGGAATTGAACACAACGATCTCCCCCCGCTGAGGAGGTCGGGAGCGGTAGGACAGCTTCTCGACGATCAACTTGTCGCCCACCTGAAGCCCCGGCAGCATTGATCCCGAAGGGATGTAGCGGGCTTCAAAGGCGAACTGCCGGAGCAGGAGATACAGCGAAACCGTGAACAGAAAAGGGGCCCAGAACTCCCAGATCGCGCTCACTCTGCCCTTCACATCGGAAGGTTCTCTCTCCGTGTTCAATGTGGGCAGGCTCAATCTTTCGACCCACGATAGGGGGAGCCTGCAGGCCCCATGATCCGTCCACGCTGGCAAGCCCTCAAGCCCCAACACGGCCTGTTCAGCTGGCGCCGGTGGGACCAGGCCATTGCTGTCATTGCCGCAGTCAATCTCACCTGGGTCGCCATCGACCTCACTTACATCCCCCTGCGCAACTTCTGGCTGCAACGCAATCTTTATCCGGTGCCATCGCTTCCCCTGGTGGTTCCCCTGCCCTGGCTGCCGGACATCACTCCGTGGCTGGATCCCCTCAAGGGCGTCGAACCCCATCGCGACACCGAGGCTTACCTCAAGGCCTTCACCGCCCTGGATCGGGCCCTGCAGCAAAACGGCCCGCGTACGGCGGAAAGCAACGATCTGCTGCAGCACCAGGTGGTGCTCACCACAGCGCTGATGGACAGCAATCCGTTCATCAGTTCAGGCCAAGCCGGCGCCCTTGAAAAATTCAAGAACCGACTGCGCGCTCGCACCGGCCTGGAATCAGCCCGTGACTCCGCCAACCTTCTCCTGAGCCCCGAGCATCTGGAACGCTCCCCCTGGAGCCAGGAGCGTCAGTTCTGGAGCCAGCAGATCCTGCCGCTGGTGGAGAGCAACTACTGGCGAAGCATCGATGAAAACAGGCGCCCCAGCGATTTGAGCTGGCGCATCGACACGCCATTTCAACTGCTGTTTCTGCTCGACATTCTTCTGCGTGCCTGGCGCCTGAAACAGTGCTATCCAGCGATCCGCTGGCGCGATGCCCTGTTACGCCGCTGGATCGACCTGCCCCTGCTGCTGCCGTTTGCGCGCTGGCTCCGGGTGGTTCCAGTCACAGAACGCCTTTGCGGAGCGGGCCTCCTGCAACTCGAACCGCTGCGTGCCGTGATCAGCCGCGGCGTGGTGGCCCTGTTGGCTGTGGAGCTGTTTGAAGTGATCGCCGTCAGGGTGGTCGATGCTCTGCAGCAACTGATCCGATCACCACAGCTACCGGAGAGGGTTCGCGGACTCTGCAGCTACCAGAGCAGTGATCTGAACAATGAGCGGGAGGTGATCGAGCTGCTGCGGTTGTGGCTTCCCCTTTTGCTCACCCGCATTGGCCCGGCCATGCGACCGCAACTGCAAGCCGTAATCAGCCATCTGGTGCAGCAGAGCTTGGACCGGAACGTGGTACCGGATGCCCTGCGACGACTGCCTGGAATGCAAAACGCCGAATCGGAATTCAGCCGCCAGCTGGCAGAAAGCATGGTGACCTCCGTGCTCGACCTGTCCAAGGGAGCCGGAAACCGCATCGGTCAGCGGGACCCTGTTCTGGAATCGCTTGGATCTGAGGCCTTGGATCGGCTCTGGGAGGAGCTGGCCCACACCCTGGAACAGGGGCCTGTCTTGAGCCGCAGCCAGGATCTGCTGGTCGCCCTCCTGGAAGAGATCAAACGCTCAAGCTTCCGTCAGATCCGCGACCAAGGCGATGTGGACGCCCTGATCAGCGAATTGGATGGCTTGAACTTTAACCCTGGAAGGCCGACTCCCAAAGATCAGGCTTGAAGCCGGTGAGGTAAGTGGAGGAATTTACCTCCACGAACGGTCGTTTGATCAACTTTCCATCAGCAGCCAAAGCCTCGAGAGCCTCGTCATCCGACAGAGCCTTCAGTGCTGCCGCGCCCATGGCGCGATAGCTCTGGCCGCTGGTGTTGAACAGCAGTTTCCTGTCACCGAGGGATTGGTGAGCGGCCACCAACATCTCCTTCGACGGTGGAGTCAGGGTGATGTCGTGCACCTCATGGGCAATGCCTCGCTCAGTGAGCCAGGCCAATGCCTTTCGACAGGTGCTGCAGCGGTTGTAGCTGTAAACCTGAAGGGTTCCGGCCAAGGCTCAGCGGCCGAACAGGGATTTGATCGCACCAACGAGGCTGTTGGAGCCGCGGCCCACACCTTCAGCGGGGCGGGTGCGAACGGTGACATCACCAAAAACTGTGGTGCGGCAGCTCAGGCGGAAGTTGGCAGGACGATCGGCCAGATAGACCTCTTCAACATCGCTGCGGGGGGACAGGTTGGCTTGCCCTTCAACCACCTCCATCACGCAGGTGCCGCACTGACCAACGCCACTGCAGTTGTTGAGGTTATTGAGGCTCTTGTAGGGATTGACGCCCGCATCAAGTGCAGCCTTACGCAGATTTGCGCCCTCGATGCAGCCAACCTGCTGGCCTTCCTGCTCGAATCGGATGGTGGGCACGGGTTCCGCAAATCTCAGTGCGCACCAACTTACAAGCATCCGGCCTGATCAAGGGGCTCTTGCCTGAAATCAATCGGCTGCATTGATGCAGGAATCAAGCAATGGCTGAACCGCATCGAGGTCGCGCCATCCATCAATCGATACGACGCTGCCCTGCAACGTGCGGTAAGTCCTGAAGAATTCCGCGACATCCTCCAGCTGGGAGGCAGCGATCTGACGAATGCTGCGGATCTCGTCCTGACGGGGGTCTGCGTCCGGGACACAGAGAATCTTCCCGTCGTAAACATCCTTGTCGTGGAGGTCCAACACGCCGATGGGGCGAGCCTTAATCAGGCAACCAGCGAACGTGGGTTCAGCCATGATCACCATGGCGTCGAGGGGAGATCCATCCTCCGCCAGCGTGTTGGGGATGAAGCCGTAATCAAAGGGGTAACGCACCGAGGAGTGCATCACCCGATCCAGAACCATCACGCCGGCTTCGGCGGAGTACTCGTATTTGTTTCTGCTTCCTGCCGGAATCTCAACGATGAGATTCACCAAGCCTGGCGAAGGTGACGGGGGAAGCTGATGGAGATCCATGCCGATCCGAGGCGGTGGGGATCAGTCGCGGAGAAGGGAAGGTTCGGTCCGTGATCACAGCCACAAGGGGAGCACTGAAACTGACAACAGCAATCAGCAGTCCTTTGATGGCGGTCAACGAAGCGCGACGACTGAACGGCTCATCCGCCTCCGAAGACGTGATGGCGTCGTCGTGAGACGGGTGGGGAACATCTGAGGCCATAAAACGGGGGGCTTGAAAAGCTCCCTCTTCCGATCACAACATTGTTGAACTCATTCTGTCACTGCAAAAAGCAGGACGCACCGATCATTAAGCAGCGGGCCGGTCCTGCTGGTCGAGTCGTGCGCTCAGATCAGAAGTGGATGCCCCACTCGCCTCGAGATGGGTACGGATCAGCCGAAGCTCCTCAAAGATCGATCCCAGGATTTGCTGCGTCGCCGTTGATGGAGAGTTCAGCACCTCAACAGTGACTTCTTTGATGCGGAGAACATCTTTGGCGAAGCGCGCCACCTCATTGGGGTGGAACATCAGCGGATCTTTCTGATCGCTGCGGTACTCCGGGTTCAGCTTGCGGGGGTTGAACGGAGGGTTGAGGTTGCGTGGGTCTGTGTTGGTGTAGCGATACACCGAAGCACGAGAGCGGTTCAGGGATTTCTGAACGTCGTCGATCCCCACCAGGGCCTCGGCTTGAGCTGACGCATGGGCCGGATCCATGGAAAGTTCGGTCGCTTGTTGAACGCTTGTCGCCACAGATTCAACGGACCGAGGAAACATGAGACGGGCCTTGGACAGGCTGGATTGAGCTGGACGGTAGCAGTCGAGACTCAGGGCGCCCAGGGGAATTCCAGCAAAACAGACACTTCTGCGATCGGCATGCCTCCGAAGCGGTGATAACTTCCAAATCCCATTTTGTTGCGATTGATGCGCGTCTCCCGCCTGCTGCTGGTGACGCTTCGGGATGTTCCCGCCGAAGCGGAGATCACCTCGCATCAGTTGCTTCTCAGGGCCGGGTATATCCGTCGCGTGGGATCAGGGATCTACGCGTACCTCCCCTTGATGTGGAGGGTGCTGCAAAAGATCACCGCCGTGGTGCGCGAGGAGATGAACCGCGCCGGCGCCCAGGAAACCCTGCTGCCGCAGCTGCACCCTGCTGAGCTCTGGCAGAAGAGCGGGCGTTGGCAGGGCTACACCGCTGGCGAGGGGATCATGTTCCACCTCGAAGACCGCCAGGGCAGAGAACTGGGGCTTGGTCCGACCCATGAAGAAGTGATCACCAGCCTGGCAGGGGAGCTGCTGAGGTCATACCGGCAGCTCCCGGTGAACCTCTATCAAATCCAGACCAAATTTCGCGACGAGATCCGTCCCCGCTTCGGACTGATGCGAGGCCGCGAATTCATCATGAAGGACGCGTACTCCTTCCATGCCAGCGAAGCGGATCTTCGCGAGACCTATGGCGTGATGGATCAGGCCTACCGCCGCATCTTTGAACGTTGTGGCCTGGATGCCGTCCCTGTCGATGCCGATAGCGGCGCGATCGGCGGCGCCGCCTCCCAGGAGTTCATGGTGACGGCGGATGCCGGGGAAGACCTGATCCTGATCAGCGATGACGGCCAATACGCCGCCAACCAAGAAAAGGCTGTTTCGATCCCATCCGCCGCATCTCCTCTTCCCGACGGCCCGGAGGAATCGATTCCAACCCCTGGCTTGGGCAGCATCGAAAGCCTCTGCGACGCCAAAGGCTGGGATCCGAGCCAGGTGGTGAAGGTGCTGCTGTTCGTGGCGACCCTGGACGATGAGACCCTCCAACCGCTGTTGGTGAGCCTCCGTGGTGACCAGGAGCTCAATCCCACCAAGGTCGCGAACGCGGTCAGCCGAACCCTCAACAAGGGTGTTCTCGATTGCCGCCCGATCACACCAGAGGACAGCAACCGTCAGCAGATTGATCCGCTCCCCTTTGGATCGATCGGGCCTGACCTCTCCGATGACGTCTTGCAGGGAGCCAAGACCTGGGAGCCAACATTCCTGCGTCTGGCTGATGAAACCGCCAGCGAACTCGGCAGCTTCATCTGTGGTGCCAACACACCCGATCTGCACCGTTTCAACACCAGCTGGACGGCCATCGGGCAAAAGCCGACCAGCCTGGATCTGCGTAATGCACGAGCCGGCGACGTCTGCCAACACACCCCTGAATCACGACTGACGGAAAAAAGAGGCATCGAAGTCGGCCACATTTTTCAGTTGGGCCGGAAATATTCCGAGGCCATGGAGAGCCGCTTCACCAACGAGAACGGCAAGACCGAACCGTTCTGGATGGGTTGCTACGGCATCGGCGTTTCGCGATTGGCGCAGGCTGCCGTCGAGCAGCATCACGATGACAGCGGCATCTGCTGGCCGACGGCCATCGCACCCTTCGAGGCGATCGTGGTCGTGGCCAACATCCAGGACGACACCCAGGCGCAGCTGGGGGAAGCGCTCTACTCGGAGCTTCAGAACGCTGGGGTGGATGTGCTGATCGACGACCGCAAGGAACGCGCCGGCGTCAAGTTCAAAGACGCCGATTTGATCGGCATCCCTTGGCGGATCGTGGTAGGACGCGACGCCAGCGAGGGCACCGTTGAACTGGTGTGCCGCAGCAGCCGCGAGGTGCAAAAGCTTCCCCACGCTGAGGCTGTGACCTGCCTGATCAAGGGACTCCACCCCTAAAGTCGAATGACACTGAAGGGTTTCATGCTCTCCGCACTGACACGCCTGCTTCGCTCCCTCAGCAGGGCCGCCGTAGCCCTCGGCCTCGGGTTATGCCTCCTTCTGACGGCCTGCAGTGGGGACGCTGAAGCTCGTCTGAGCGGCGACTACGTGGAAGACACCGTGGCGGTCTCCCGCACTCTGCTGACGGTGATCGACCTGCCTCAGGACGATCCCACCCACGCTGAAGCTGAAGCCGACGCCCGGGCCCTGATCAACGACTACATGTCCCGTTATCGGCCCCAGCCCCGTGTGAACGGACTCAGCTCCTTCACCACGATGCAGACCGCGCTGAATTCGCTGGCTGGTCATTACGCCTCCTACGCCAATCGCCCCCTGCCGGAAGCGCTGCATGACCGCATCGCCAAGGAACTCAACAAGGCTGAGAAATCAGTAGTCCGGGGCAGCTGAGCCCCCCGAAACCAGCTCGGTTTTGACGAGTCCACCCGAGATCTGAGATACTCGCGGATTGTGCAGATCTGCGGCTTCGGGCCGCCGTGTTCTTGGCCAACGTTGTCGTCATCGGAGCGCAGTGGGGTGACGAGGGAAAAGGAAAGATCACCGATCTCCTGAGCCGCTCCGCCGATGTGGTGGTCCGCTATCAGGGTGGTGTGAATGCAGGCCACACGATCGTTGTTGACGATCGTGTGCTCAAGCTGCACCTGATTCCCTCTGGAATCCTCTATCCCGACACGATCTGTCTGATCGGATCCGGCACGGTGGTGGATCCCAAGGTGATGCTCGGTGAGCTGGACATGCTCATCGCCAACGACATTGATATTTCCGGGCTTCGTCTGGCATCCACAGCCCACGTGACGATGCCCTACCACCGCCTGCTCGACCAGGCCATGGAGAAGCAGAGGGGAGCACGACGGATCGGAACCACAGGCCGTGGAATCGGCCCCACCTACGCCGACAAGTCGCAGCGCAGCGGCATCCGTGTGATCGACCTGCTGGACGAACAGCGGCTGCGGGATCGCCTTGAAGGCCCACTGCAGGAGAAGAACGAACTTCTTCAAACCATTTACGGCGTTGAGCCCCTGAACGCCGAAGACGTCATCCAGGAATATCTGGGATACGGCAAGCGCCTCGCTCCCCACGTGGTGGAGTGCACCCAGACGATTCATCAGGCAGCGCGAGATCGCAAGAACATCCTGTTCGAAGGTGCCCAGGGCACGCTGCTGGACCTGGACCACGGCACCTACCCCTACGTCACGTCCTCCAACCCCGTTTCCGGCGGGGCCTGCATCGGTGCAGGCGTGGGCCCAACCCTGATTGACCGCGTCATCGGCGTTGCCAAGGCCTACACCACCCGCGTGGGTGAAGGCCCCTTCCCCACTGAGCTGAGCGGAAGCCTGAATGACCAGCTCACGGAACGGGGTGGCGAATTCGGTACCACCACGGGCCGCCAGAGGCGCTGTGGCTGGTTTGACGGCGTGATCGGTCGCTACGCCGTGCAGGTCAACGGCTTGGACTGTCTGGCCGTGACCAAGCTGGATGTGCTGGACGAACTGGACGAAATTCAGGTCTGCGTGGCCTATGAACTCAATGGCGAGCGAATCGAGCACTTCCCCAGCAGTGCCGATGACTTCGCCCAGTGCAAACCCATCTTCGAAACACTGCCTGGCTGGCAGTGCTCCACCGAGGAATGCCGCAGCCTTGAGGATCTCCCCAAGCCAGCCATGGATTACCTGCGCTTCCTCGCCGATCTGATGGAAGTGCCGATCGCCATTGTCTCCCTTGGGGCCAGCCGTGATCAGACCATCGTTGTCGAAGATCCGATCCATGGTCCCAAGCGAGCCCTGTTGAGCGCCTGAGCCGCTGACGTTCATACTTCGGGGCTGCTTTCCACGCCCCGATGTCATCAGAGACCCGTTTCCCCAGCGATTGCAGTCTCGATGTCGTTGGCATCGGCAACGCCATCGTTGATGTTCTGGTGCAGACGGACGACGCTTTCATCGCTGAACACGGCCTCCAGAAAGGGGGCATGGCGCTGATCGATGAACAACAGGCCGAAGCTCTCTACAAAGCCAGTGGAACGGGCCTCGAGACCTCCGGTGGATCGGTCGCCAACACGATGGTGGGCATCGCGCAGCTCGGCGGACGCGCCGGTTTCATCGGCCGCGTCCGGGATGACCAGCTCGGCAGCATTTTCAGCCACGACATCCGGGCCGTTGGGGCACGCTTTGAGACCCCAGCAGCCACCAGTGGAGCCACAACAGCGCGCTGCCTGATTTACGTCACGCCCGATGCCGAGCGCACCATGTGCACCTTCCTGGGGGCGTCCACCCAACTAGAACCCGAGGATCTCGACCTCTCCATGGTCAAGCAGGCCAAGGTGCTTTACCTGGAGGGCTACCTCTGGGACAGTCCAGCCGCCAAACGGGCCTTCATCGCCGCCGCCGAAGCCTGCCGTGAAGCAGGTGGCAAGGTGGCTCTGTCCCTGTCCGATGGCTTCTGTGTGGATCGGCACAGAGCCAGTTTTCTCGAGCTGGTGAATGGTCACGTCGACGTGCTGTTCGCCAATGACGTTGAAATTCAGTCGCTCTACGAGACCGACGATTTCGACCAGGCCCTCGAGCGGGTGCGCGGCTGCTGCTCAGTGATTGCGATCACCCGTGGTGCCCAGGGGTCCGTCGTGCTGAGTGGAGACCAGTGCTGGGATATCGGCATCTTCGGCCTGGGAGATCTGGTGGACACCACGGGAGCAGGCGACCTCTATGCCGGGGGATTTCTGCATGGCTTCACCCAGGGCGAGTCACTGGAGCGCTGTGGTGAGCTCGGAGCCCTCTGCGCCGGCCAGATTGTGACCCAATTGGGGGCCCGCTCCCAGGCCTCCCTCAAGCAGCTGGCGGAGACGCATCTGAACTGAGCTCAGCGATGGCCCAGGCCCCATAGGCCGATGATGCCGTCACCGGCCAGCACAACCACTCGGGGGTGTCGTAGCTGTGGAGCTCGGAGACGGCCGAGCTCAGCGCGTCCACACGCTGAGCTGAGGTCTTCATCAGCAGCTGAACCTCATGGGACGCCTGCAGCGACCCCTCCCAGCGATAGAACGACTGAACGGGGTGGATGGACACACAGGCCACGAGATGGCGCTCCAGCAAGGCCTCTGCCAACTGTTGGGCGCGCTCAGCGTTCGCTTCCGTGGTGAGGGCCAGCACGAGCCCACTCGCTTCAATCACGCTCAAGCCGATCCATCAGGCTGCTGACATCCTCGACGCATTCCATTCCGTCGGGGGGGGAGGGACGCCGCAACAGCAGCAAGCTCAGCCCCAGATCTGTGGTGAGTTGATGCCAGAGCTGTTCCGTTACACCACCGGACTGGCGGCAGAGCACCACGCCAATGCCCCAGCGACGGCAAAGAGACCGCTCGATCACCCCCGGCACCTCCCCTTGCAGAGGGCGCACCACGGCCAGGTGATCCGGGGGCAGACCTGCCCGCAAGGCGGCGCGCAATCCATCGGGGGACGGAAGCGCACGGCCATAGGGGATGGCTCCGGCGCGGCGCACAGCAGCAGTCAAGGCCGGAAGATGACGACCTCCAATGGCCAGCAGCAGGCGTTGGCCCTGGAGCGGTTGGGCCGCCAACGCATCGGCATCAGCCAGGAGAGAGGCCGCCCCCAGCGGTTCAAGGCGACGCTCATAACGCAGCAACGGTTGGCCGAGATCCGCACAGGCCGTGACCAGGTCATGGCTGATTCGAGCCGCAAAGGGATGCGTGGCATCCACCACCCAACGGAAAGGGCCGGCCTGATGCAGAGCTGCCTTGATTCCGCCAACGCCCTGCAGGGCACCAATTGAGATGCGCTCCACCGGCAATCCCGCGTAGGCCTTCGCTGCAGTTGCCGTCACCACACTCACGCTCACACGCCAATGGCGGCGGGAGAGCTCCTTCACCAAGCGCGGCCCATCACCGGTTCCAGCCAGCAGCAGGACACGACGCTGGTCATTCGCGGGGCCTTGCATCAGGATGTGCGCCGACACCAGCTCAAGCCATGAACCATTGCGTGCTCGAAGTGGAGGTGATCGACGCACCGACGGTTCGATACACCCAGGACAACCAGACTCCCATTGCGGAGATGGCCGTGCGCTTTGACCCCCTTCGGGAGGGTGATCCGCCAGGTGAATTGAAAGTGGTGGGCTGGGGCAACCTGGCCCAGGAACTGCAGAACCGTGTGCAGACCGGGCAGCGGCTGCTGATCGAAGGCCGGCTGCGGATGAACACCATGCCCCGGGGCGATGGCATGAAGGAAAAACGGGCTGAATTCACCCTGGCTCGGCTTCATCCCATCGGCGCGGCAGCCACGGGTGCAGCTCCTTCCGGCAACCCCTCAGCCCCGGCCCCCAGCCGCCAGGCCCCCGCTGCTGCACCGACCAAGGTAGCAAAAGAGCCCGAACCGGCCAGCTGGAATGCGGCGCCCCTGGTGCCCGACACCGACGACATCCCCTTCTGAATCAGAGGACAATCATGGGTCGTCGGCGATTAACGGCCCGCTTCGTCCTGCAGCTCTGAAGCTCGGGTGATCAGTTGCCCGAGCTCCCGTTCAAGGGCGGCAAGATCCAGCCGCAGCTCGGGCCAGCGGCCCCCATCGATCTGCTGCAGCAACCAGCTGCGATCACGGTCGAGCTGCTGGAGCAGATCATCGATCCCGGTCGACGATGGATCTGGCATCTGGCTCGGGGTAGTGGATCTCCATCCTGATGGACTAGAGGTCAAAATGACGATCAAGCCAAGGCCTTCATGAAGGATTTCTTCTCCCCCGGCAGCCTCGTCACCATCGCCGGAGGCGTGCTGACCGTGGTCGGTGCCACCGCTTACGCCACCGGAAGCGCCAACCTCAGCCTGCCCACGATTTTCTACGGAATCCCGATCTTGTTGGGGGGGCTGGCCCTGAAATCGTCGGAGCTGCCACCCGCCATCCGGGTGACACCGGTGAAGACGTTTCAAAAGGAACGCGAAGCTGCAGCCCCAGAACTGGGCAAATTGCTCGGCGATGTGACGCGCTGGCGCTACGGCCAGAAGGCCCACCTGGAGTCGTCGCTGGAAGCGCTCAAACTCTGGGATGAAGACACCCCACCGCAGTTGGAAGAGATCGAAGAGCTGCATTCCGACAGCGGCTATGGCCTACGGATGCGTTTCCTGCTGGGAGCCGTTCCCCTCGAACGCTGGCAAGAGCGGCAGGAGCGGCTGGGGCGTTTCTTCGCCAAGGGGATGCGAGCGGAACTCAAGAAACTGGATGAACAACGGCTGGACGTTGTTCTGCTTCCGGCAGGTGAGGCCTAAGCCATGGCCCAATCCACCCAGAACAACGATGACGCCCTCAGGGTGTCGGTGCTCAGCGAAGCCCTCCCCTACATCCAGCGCTTCGCCGGTCGGCGCATCGTGATCAAGTACGGCGGGGCCGCCATGGCCCATGCCGAGCTGCGGGCGGCTGTCTTTCGCGACCTGGCTCTGCTGGCCTGCGTCGGCGTCCAACCCGTGGTGGTGCATGGCGGCGGGCCCGAAATCAACCAGTGGCTTCAGCGTCTGGAAATTCCCGCCGAATTCCGCGACGGACTGCGCGTCACCGACGCCGACACCATGGACGTGGTGGAGATGGTGCTGGTGGGCCGCGTCAACAAGCAGATCGTGAATGGCCTCAATCAGCTCGGCACCCGTGCTGTTGGTCTGAGCGGAAGTGACGGAAGTCTTGTGGAGGCACGCCCCTGGGGGAATGGCAGCCATGGGCTGGTGGGGGATGTTGCCCGCGTCAATCCCGATGTGCTCGAACCGCTGCTGGAGAAGGGGTATGTGCCCGTCATTTCCAGCGTTGCCGCAACCCCCGATGACGGGCGAGCCCACAACATCAATGCCGACACGGTGGCGGGAGAGCTGGCGGCGGCCCTGGAAGCCGAAAAACTGATCCTGCTAACCGACACCCCCGGCATCCTTGAAGATCGCGATGACCCCGACTCGCTGATCCGCATACTGCGCCTCTCAGAGGCGCGACAGCTGATCGAGGACGGCGTGGTCGCAGGGGGCATGACGCCCAAAACGGAATGTTGCATCCGCGCCCTGGCCCAGGGCGTGTCAGCCGCCCACATCATTGATGGCCGGGTTCCCCATGCCCTCCTGCTCGAAGTCTTCACCGACGCCGGCATCGGCACCATGGTGGTGGGACGCGGCTAGAGGGTGAGCGAGCAGGACGCAGCACTGGACCTCTCTGAAGCGGAGGCAGCCCTGGAGCGCGGGGACTACGGCCAGGGCCTGGAGCTGCTTCTTCCCCTGGCGGAGCAACACCCGCTCAACAGCCCGGAGGGGCCGGGCCTTCGGCTCCTGATGATCACCGCCTGGATGGGCCAGGGGCAGGACGCGAAAGCCATCGCCACCTGCAGGCTGCTGAGTCGCTGCCGCGATCCCAAGTTGCGCCAGCAGGCCAAACAACTGCTCGGGGTTCTTGAAGCCCCAAGCCTGGATCGTCCGGAACGCTGGTCGATGCGCATGCCGCAACTGGAGCTGAATGGCTCCGGCAGCGGGCAGACCTCCACCATGCGGCGGCGGCGGTCGCAGCGTCCCGAACCCCCGCCACCACCACCCACGGGGCCGACGCGTTCACCTGCGGCGGGTTTCGCCGTGCTGGTGATGGCGGTTCTGCTGGGGATCACGCTGTTGCTGAGTGGTTGCGTCCGCATCGAGGCTGATCTCGACCTTCGCGGCCCGGATCGACTGGCCCTCACCTGGGACGTGAGGAGCACCCAGCAACGCCCGCTGCCCTGGCAGGAGCAATTCGAGCGAGACCTGCAACGGGAGGTGCCCGGGCTGAAGATCGAACAAACAGGCCCAGGACGCCAACAGATCAGCAGCCGTGTTGCCTCATCGCACGAGCTGGCGCAACAGATAGCGGCCGTGGTTGCCGTGGCTGGTCGCGCGGCTGGAGTCTCACTCCCGCCACCGACGCTCAAGCTCGAAGAACGCAACTGGCTGCTGGGGGTGCAGCAGCACGTGCAGCTGATGGTGGACCTCAGCGATCTGCCCGAGATCCCAGGGCTCGACGTTCATCTGAGCCTGAACCACGGGCAGGTGGAGCGCACGGCTCTTTCCGGCACCACCACCGAAGTCAGCTGGCAGGGCTGGCGCTGGAATCCGCTTGGCCTGGGGGGCGTGGTGATCCTGATGCTGCTGATCAGCAGCATGGTGCTGCAGGTGGTGCGTCGGAAGCTGGGCTTTGGCTTCCCGGAACTGCCTTCCTGATCAAAGCTGCTGCGGATCGGGATCCACAGTGAGCGCCACACCCTTGGGCAAGCCATCCCAGAGGGCCTGTCCCGGAGGCAGCGGAAGCGGGGAGCCCGCCGGACCGTGAAGCAACAGCTGCCATCGGCTTCGGCCAGCAACCCGGGCCACAGGTGCCGGAGCGGGACCCAACAACCACCAGTTCTGGAGCTGACAAATCGGCCGGATCCGCTCCGCCAGCACCGCTGCCGCCGTTGCTGTTTTGCTGGGGGAATCTCCAGACAGTCGCAGCAGACAAGCGCGACTGAAGGGCACCAGACCAGCTTCCTTACGGAGCGCCACCTCCTGGGAGAGGAACGCTTCATAGCGACCATCCACCAGGTGTTGAATCACCGGGTGCTCTGGGGTGTAGGTCTGCACCAACACCTGCCCCGGTCGCTCACCTCTCCCGGCACGGCCCGCCAACTGCAACAGCAACTGCAGGGCCTGCTCTCCTGCGCGGAGATCGGGGCGGTGCAGAAGCCCATCCGCCGCGAGCACTGCCGCCAGGGTGACCCGCGGCAGATCCATGCCCTTGGCCAGCATCTGCGTGCCGATCAAGACGTCGGCTTCTCCGGCCGCAAAACGGTCCAACAGGCGTCGATGGCCATCCCGCCCCCCGGTGGAATCACGGTCAAAGCGGAGCAAACGAAGGCCTTCGAGCTCCTGAGAAAGCAGTTCCAACACCTTCTGCGTCCCGGCCCCAAACGGCTTGAAGGCCGTGGAACCACAGTGACTGCAACGGTTCTCCAGGTCCTCACGATGGTCACACCAGTGGCAACGCAGCCACTGACGTCCGGCCTTGCTGCGGTGAACGGTGAGCGCCACATCGCAGTGGGGGCACATCACCACCTCGCCGCAGCTGCGGCAGCTCAAAAAGGGGCTGTATCCCCGGCGCGGCACCAAAACCACAGCCTGTTCGCCCTGCTCCGGCAGCGCCGCAAGACGATCCATCAAGGCGCGACTGACCAGACGCTTGTGTCCTTCGGCCAGCTCATGGCGCATGTCGACCACATGCACAGGCGGTAGGGACTGCCGGGAAATCCGCTGGGTCAGGCGCACAAGGGTCAAGGCACCTTCGGGCCCTGTTTGAATCCAGCTCTCGAGCGACGGCGTGGCGCTGCCCAGCACAAGCCGTGCCTGTTGCATCACAACCCTGTCCAAAGCCAGGTCCCTGGCGTGATAGCAGGGCATGGGTGCGTCTTGCTTGTAAGAGCTGTCGTGCTCCTCATCCAGAACGACCAGCCCCAGCGGCTTCAACGGCACGAACACCGCGGAGCGGGTTCCCACCACCACCAACGGCTGTTCGGCAGCAAGACAGCGACGCCAGGTTCGAACCCGTTCGGCATCACCACAACCGCTGTGGTACTCCACGACGCGCGAGCCGAAGCGTTTGCGGCAACGGTCAACGAGTTGGGGGATCAATCCGATCTCGGGGGTGAGCAGCAGCACATGCCGACCCCGCTCCAGCTCTTGGGCAGCCAGTTGGAGGTACACCTCGGTCTTGCCGGAGCCGGTGATTCCCCAGAGCAGCAGTCCTCTCCCCGGAGAAAGCTTTTGATAAGCCTTCACCACGTCCTTCTGCTCAGCGGTCAAGGCCTGGGGAAGCTCCTGGGGGCCAGAACCAGCTGATGAGCCCATGTCCTCACAACGACGCTGCTCACGCACCAGGAAGCCCTGCTGGATCAGCGGCGGCAGCAATTGCGCCCCAAACCCACTGGCCACCAGGTCCCGTTGCCAAGCGCCATCGCCCTGGCCCTCCAACCAAGCCAGAAGCTCCCGCTGGCGAGGGGTGGGTGGGTTTGCTGCATCAGGGGGGACCTGGGCCTGGATCCACCACATCTGACGCCCGCCGGCCAGGGAACGCTGGCCGGCCTGACCAATCCAGCCCGATGGCAAAGCCGCCTTCAAGGTGCGGAAGACACTGAGATGGCAACGGTCCGCCACCCGCTCCAGCCAGCTGTACCAATCCGAATCGACAGCAGCTCGCTGCAGGAGCGATTCCACCGGTTGCAGCTCCTGAGGATCCTGCTCAGCCCACTCCCGCTCCGCCACCACCAGTCCATGCATGGCCCGACCCCGGAGGCGCACCCGCACCAGATCTCCCGGCATCAATCCCATGCTGGGATCTGCGGCGTAACTGAAGGAGCGTCCTTCCCGCCCAGCCTCCAGCCAGACCTCAACGCATCGCCGCGAATGCGACAGGACCTTGCAAACTTCGGAAGACTTCATTAACGTGGACATGTTGGACAGTTTCTGCCAACCCTGCGCTCGATCCAGAGGGAAGACACAGAGTCTGAAGTCAAGGCCTTGTTCCTTGCCACTTTGACCGGTCTGAGACCACCCCGGACAGCACAGACACAATCAGTCCAAGCGTTTCGTCGACTCGCGGACACCACCATCAGCCCATGAACTCCGTCTCAGCGTCAGCTGTGTCGTTCTTTTTCGCTTGAACGGAAGTTCCAGGTTCCGGCCATAGCCGTTGGTGCGTTGTTGCTGCTGTTGCATCTCCCCTTTATCCGACTTCGACTAACACCATGACTCCTGCTGCCACCAAAGCTGCCAAGCCGGACATCGTTCTTCTGGCCAATGCTGACGGCAAGGTGAAGGAAGTCGCCAAGAGTTCCGACAAAGAGGCCAAGAAAACTCCTGCACGCCGACGAACCAGCAAGGCAAGCGCCAAGGACCTGAGCGCCGCAGCCGACGAACTGCTCGCCGCTGCAGATCAAGCCAAGGCCTCGGGAACCACCAAAAAGGCTGCAGCGAAAACCACCAAGGCCAAAACCACAACGAAAAAGGCCACCACAACCAAGAAGGCAGCCACCGCCAAGAAGACCGCCACCAAGGCATCAACAGCCAAAGCAGCAGCAGCGAAGCCAACCGCCGAGGAGAAAGCCAAAACAGCAGCTGCTGAGAAGGAAGCCAAGGCAAAAGCCCTGGCCAGCATCAAGATCGGCCCCAAAGGCATTTACACCGAAGACTCCATCCGGGTTTATCTCCAGGAAATTGGTCGGATCCGCCTGCTGCGTCCCGACGAAGAGATCGAACTGGCCCGCAAAATTGCCGATCTTCTCTATCTGGAGGAACTGGCCGCTCAATTTGAAAGCGACAACGGCCGGGAACCCGACAACAAAGAGTGGGCTGCCTTGGTGGAAATGCCGCTCATCCGCTTCCGCCGGCGCTTGATGCTGGGCCGACGGGCCAAGGAAAAGATGGTGCAATCCAACTTGCGCCTGGTGGTCTCGATTGCCAAGAAGTACATGAATCGGGGCCTGAGCTTCCAAGACCTGATTCAGGAAGGAAGCCTTGGCCTGATTCGTGCAGCCGAGAAGTTCGACCACGAAAAGGGCTACAAGTTCTCCACCTACGCCACCTGGTGGATTCGCCAGGCCATCACACGCGCCATCGCCGACCAAAGCCGCACCATCCGCCTGCCGGTGCACCTCTACGAAACGATCTCCAGGATCAAGAAGACCACCAAGGTTCTCTCCCAGGAATTCGGCCGCAAGCCAACGGAAGAGGAAATCGCGGAATCGATGGAAATGACCATCGAAAAACTGCGCTTCATCGCCAAGAGCGCACAGCTGCCGATCTCCCTGGAGACCCCCATTGGCAAGGAAGAGGATTCCCGCCTGGGCGATTTCATAGAAGCCGACATCGAAAATCCCGAGCAGGACGTTGCTAAGAACCTGCTTCGTGAAGACCTGGAAGGTGTGTTGGCCACCCTCAGCCCCCGCGAACGCGATGTGCTGCGCCTGCGCTATGGCTTGGACGACGGGCGGATGAAGACCCTCGAGGAAATTGGCCAGATTTTTGACGTGACCCGTGAACGGATCCGTCAGATCGAAGCCAAGGCCCTGCGCAAATTGCGCCACCCCAACCGCAATGGGGTGCTCAAGGAATACATCAAGTAGGGATCTAGACCCGAGGCTGCTCACAACAGTCTCGGGAGTAATACATAAGTACATTCGCCCTAGCTCAATCCCCCGCTGGGCTCCTATAACGAGCGTGAGGGAATTGAGACGCCCTCCTCACACGGAAGAGATCAAACCCCGGTCTGAGACTGGGGTTTTCCTTTGGTCAAAATCAAAGATCAGTGTGACGACTGTCCTGTGCAGCCTCAAAAGTCTCCGTAAATTCCTGAAAAGCACGTTTCAGGCGCTCCACCGGCGTTTCTTCAAGGGGGCACTCCTGGCGTGTTTCCAGCGCATAAGCCTGCAGCAAGCGGGCATCTGGCTCAAGAACGGAAGCCACTGCTCCCTTGAACAGCACCAGATTGTGCTGCGACGTCAGCCCCACCAGATAAGGCTGAAGCTGCCAACTGTTCACCAGGCCACCCTGCCCCGATTCCACGACGGAACGCACCAGACGAGGCCGCAGCAGTTGGTAAGCATGGTCTCCATCGCGATCTGTCGTGTGGCGAAGCCGCGCCATCAAGACATCGCCACTGCACAACAGGATCAGACGAATGTTCCCTTCGGCCACCAAGGGGAGCATGATCACCTGCTCTTGAGGCTCAGGGGCTGCCGAGCCAATCGCTCCCGCCTGACGAACGCCATTGACGACGGGTCCGGGCATGGTTGTCCTGCGTTGCCTGTGAATGTTAAGCGTTCTTCATAAAGACATCTTCCCTTTCGAAGCTTCACAACCTCCTGGAATCCCACCAGGGAATTCAAACCCAAAAGCGTAGGCTGGGCGGCTGATTCGCCCTTTCCATGGCCCTCACCGAACTGCGCATCGCCTCACGACGCAGCCAGCTGGCCATGGTGCAGACCAACTGGGTCAAAGCTGAACTGGAAAAGGCCCATCCCGGCCTGAAAATCACTGTGGAAGCCATGGCCACCCAGGGCGACAAGATCCTGGACGTTGCCTTGGCCAAGATCGGCGACAAAGGCCTGTTCACCAAGGAACTGGAAGCCCAGATGCTGGTGGATCGGGCGGACATCGCCGTCCACTCCCTGAAAGACCTGCCCACCAATCTTCCTGAGGGGCTGATGCTCGGTTGCATCACCGAGCGGGAAGACCCGGCCGATGCGCTGGTGGTGAATGCCAAAAACAAGCCCTACAAACTCGACACCCTTCCCGAAGGATCGGTGGTCGGAACGAGCTCCCTGCGCCGTCTGGCTCAGCTGCGTCACCACTACCCCCACCTGATCTTCAAGGACGTTCGGGGGAACGTGATCACCCGGCTGGAGAAATTGGACAGCGGCGATTACGACTGCCTGATCCTGGCTGCGGCAGGCCTTGGCCGGCTTGGCTTCGGAGATCGGATCCACCAGCTGATCCCCGGTGACATCTCTCTGCACGCCGTTGGTCAGGGCGCCCTGGGGATTGAATGCGTGGAAGGCAAGCACGAAGTGCTTGAGGCGATCAAAGTTCTGGAGCACACCCCCACCTCCCAGCGCTGCCTGGCCGAACGCGCTTTCCTGCGGGAACTGGAAGGTGGCTGCCAGGTACCCATCGGCGTGAACACCCGCTTCGAAGGTGATCAACTGGTCCTCACCGGGATGGTGGCCAGCCTTGACGGCAAACGCCTGATCCGGGACCAGGCCAGTGGCGCAGCAAGCGACGCCGAAGCCATCGGCATCTCTCTCGCCAACACCCTCAAAAGTCAGGGTGCTGGCGAGATCCTCAAAGAGATCTTCGACACCGTCCGCCCGGAAGCCTGATCAACTGCGAATTTCCAGACGCGTTCCCACATCCACAGCATCAAACAGCTGCCGGATGTGGCTGTTGAGCATGCGCACGCAGCCCAGGCTGACGGCCGCACGAATCTGAACCCAGTGCGGCCAAGCCGTTCCATGGATCCCAAACTCGCCGCGGCCATTGCGGTGAAAAGCCATGTAGCGATCACCAATCGGGCTGCTCGGTCCGCGCAGCTCCCGCCGCTGACCCGACTTGTGGGTCACATAGATCGGATTGACCTTCTTGTTGAGGATGGCGAATTCCCCTTTTGGGGTGGGGGTTTTGGGATCTCCGATCGCCACAGGCCAGGCCCCAAGCTGATGCTCGCCCCTCATGAGGGTGATCTGTCGCTTGCTGAGGTCAAGCACGATGCGCGACGCATGAGCGGGTTGCCGCAAGGCCAGCTCAACAGGCTCAGCAGCAAGGCATGGAGCAACAGACCCCGCCAACAGGCCAGCCGACAGCGCCGGCATCAATGACCACTTCATGAGACGCGCAAGACCCACTAGTCTCAACGTATTCATTGCTGCGAGAAAAAACAGCAGCAATGGCTTTGAGGCTGAACTCTTCAGGATCTCTTCGGTCTCAAGAACGAGACGAGCGATCCAGCGGTACCCTTCTCCAAATTTCTCCTCTCCCTGTTGACCTCCACGGCGATCGCAACCGCGCGGCCAACCCTGCTCGAAGGCAAGGCCCTCAGCCAGGAGGTTGAATCCATCAGCTTTCGCTTCGGCGACCTGATCAGCAACCGCAGAACCTTCCTGACTGCGGCCTTGACGCTGCGCCGGCAGGGGATCATCTGTCTACGGGAGGCAGCGCCTGCTGAGCTGATCGCGTCGATCAACAGCGATGTCGGCCGACTGCTCGAGGAAATCGAATCAGGCGAGCACGCCCGCCTTGCATCCCTGGCCTATCTCAATCTTCCTGATCAGCGTGTGCTGAAGGGCTACAACCAGTTCCGCGACGCCGATCGGTCGGTCATCAACTACCGGGTTAAGCGCCCCGATGGACGCAGCGGTAGCGATGCGGGAATGATCGACATCTTCCATCCCGAGCGCCTCTCGGGCAGTCTCAACAGCAACATCCAGGCATGCCTGCAGGAATCGGTGATTCAGCGGTTGCTCTTGTTGAGCAGCTTCAATCGAATGCGGGTGAAATGCCGCAACCTCTATCTCAACCGAGGCGTGCAAGACACGCGTAGCTACCACTGCGATGGACGCTCACTGAAGTTCAAATCTTTCCTGTACCTCAGTGATGTGCAATCACTGGCCGATGGGCCCTATTGCTTCGTGCCCAGGTCCCAACGTCGACGGCGGCTCTGGTGGCGCAACGCCCGCTTCAACAAACAAAACGGACTTGGGCCGTTTGAATTCAGTCAGCTGCAAAGTGCTGAGGCCATTGCTCTGTTTGCCAAGGCAGGCGACATGGTTCTCTCCTCGCAGCGCGGTGCTCACTGCGGCCACCCCCAACACCCCCAGGCGCGCCGCGCTGTCCTGGTGAACATGTTCCAACGCTGAGCCATGAAAAAAGCGGGGGACAATCCCCCGCCTGATCAGCAATCGATGGCCGCCGACGCGTTCAGTCAACCAACTTGGGATCAATCTCAGCCATGTAGCGAGCCTCGCAGCTCTTGATGATCTCAACGGCCTTTTCAGTGCCGAAGAAACCGTTCACCGAGCAGGTGCCAGGCTTCTTCAGATCTTTGTAGTGCTCCCAGTAGTAAGTGGTCTCTTTCTTCCAGTGCTCACCGAGATCTTCCCAGCTCTTGATGTGATCCATGCGCTTGTCGTCGGCAAGCACAGCGATCACCTTGTCGTCGACTTCACCACCGTCGTCGAAGGTCATCACGCCGATGATGCGGGCTTCCACAATCGAACCGGGAATCAGTGGCTCGGTGACACCAACGATTTCGATGTCGAGGGGATCGCCATCTTCATCCCAGGTGCGGGGAATGCATCCGTAAGCGAAGGGGTAAGCCAGCGAGGAGTAACCAACGCGGTCCAGCTTGAGATGGCCGGTTTCGGTGATCAGCTCGTACTTGTTGATCGTGTTGGAGTTGAGCTCCACGATTGTGTTGAGACGAAGTTCGGCTTCATCAGCGAAGGCCGGCAGCACGTGCAGCAGGTTGGGCATGCTGCGGCTGGGTGCCTGATCGAGGTTGGCCATAAACGGCGATGGACGGCGCGGCGCATCCTACGGGCCGCCTCTGCCCGTCGAGTTGCACGCGGCTAGGGGGCCGGTTGCAGCCGATCAAGCTTGTTCTCCAAATAGTCGAGGAAGGCATCGGTGCTCAGGGGCCGACCAGTGACCCTTTCCGCTAGTTGATCGGCATTCACACTGCGTCCGAGCGGGTGAACGTGCTCACGCAGCCAAGCCAGCAAGGGCGTGACATCGCCGCGCTCCACATGCTCCTCCGGAGACCCGATGGCCTCCGCCATCGCTTCGCTCAACTGTGCACTGATCAAGTGCCCTAACAGATACGAGGGGAAATAGCCAAACAGGCCTTCACTCCAGTGCACATCTTGAAGGCATCCCTCGGCATCGTTCATCGGCCGCACCCCCAGGAGTTCCTGATAGCGCCGGTTCCATTCATCAGGGAGATCCTTCACCGCCAAGCCCTTCTCCAGCAGAGCAATCTCAAGATCCGTGCGGATCAGGATGTGCAGGCCATAGCTGAGTTCATCGGCCTCAACCCGGTTCAAACCAGGCGCCATCGGATTCATCGCCTGCCACATGTCCTGGGTTCCGCTGAAGGGAGCTCCGGCCTGTGCAAAACGTTGCCACCACTGCTCTGCGAACGGACGGCTCCGGGCAACCCGGTTCTCCCAGAACAACGACTGACTTTCATGCACCGCCATCGAGGTGGCCTGGCCTAATGGCCAGGCGAACCATTGGTGGCTCTGGTCCGGCAACCCCTGTTCGTAGAGGGAATGGCCCCATTCATGGGCCGTAGCCAGGAAGCACGACAAGGGCTGGCCAGGCACCACACGCGTGGTAATGCGGTAATCGGCCGGTCCCAACGTGATCGAGAAGGGGTGAGGCGAACGTGCCATGCAGGTGATGGCGGGATTACGGCCCCAGGCACCGAGCAGCTCATCACAGAGATCTTGCTGGCTGGACTCCTCGAGATCCCAGTCCGCTGATCGTGGGCGTGGCCGGGTGGATGCCTGAGCAACCAATTGCGGCAACCGTTGTCGTAACGGAGCAAACAAGGCCTCGAGACGCTCCAGACGCAGATCCGGTTCGAAGGGTTGCGCCAGGGTTTCCCAACAGGAGCGCGGCTCATCCAGCTGTTTGGCCTGCTCCTGACGCAAATCAATCAGGGTCTGAAGCGCCGGTGCAAAGAGGCTGAAATCAGAGGCCGATCGAGCCTGCTGCCACCGGTTGTAACCCTCGGCCTTGGCCTTGGCCAAGGCGGCGACGAGGGCTGGATCGAGGGACTGCTGCCGCTGCAGGTCCTGTTCCAGCAGATCCAGATTGCGGCCCTGCTCAGGGCATCGCTCAGCGGAATTCCAATGCTGACGCGCTGCGGCCAGCAGTTCCGCATAGGCCGCAGAGCTCTGACGAGCATGAAGCTGGGTCGCCAGCAGCGTGAGCTGCTCACCTCGCCAGGACGCCCCGGCAGAAGGCATGCGGGTGTTCTGGTCCCAATACAGGGTGCTCTGAATCGAGCCGAGCAGCTGCGTCTCTCTCAGATGGGCGCCCAGCTGCCCCCAAGCCGTTGCGGCAGAAGCCATCTCGCCCCCTTTTCCATCACCCTAACGACACCTGGAGTGGCATCGAAGCAGCGATGCAGGCCATGGTGAAGCGGTTCAGACGTTCTGGACCCATGCGCCGATTGATGCTGCAGCTGGCCCTGGGGATCGCCCTGCCCATGGCTCTCTGGCCGCTCAAGCTGATCTACCGTCAACCGCAGACCGTTCGGTAAGAACCGGTCAGTTCAGCTCACAGCGGCCTTGGCACAGGGTCTCAAGGTCGGCGCGCCCGGTGATCTGAAGCCGCCGGGCGGCCCAAATCCCATAGACCCAATCGACCACGCTGCCGATCAAAGGCCAGCGGGTCGGTGCGTAAAGCCACCCCAGACCAATCAGGCGATACGCCTCACGGAAGACGGCCACATCCTGCAGGACCTCCCCGGAGCCTGTGATGGCGTGAATGCGGCCCATGGCCACCCGGTAACTGATGCCGGCATGGGCCGCTGCGTCGTAATCAGAGGCATCAATGTCGACAAAAGCCAGCCGGGCCTGACGGTCACGCCGCTGCAGAAACCGAACTTCGCGCACACACAACGGACAACCTCCGTCAAACAGCAAGGTCAGATCGGGGGCAGATGGGCTGGCCATGGACTCAGACGGTGCTGCAGAACGCAAAGTAAGGAAAGAACGCTGGAGAGCGGTGGGCGTGCAGCAGATCCTGCATCAGATGACAGTGGCAACCCCGGGAAGAGGATTCACCCGACTGGACGGGCGGTTGAACACCTGGATCCGCAGCACGGGTCTGGACCAGGGCGTTCTGCATCTCACCTGCCTCCACACCAGCGCCAGCCTCACCATCAACGAGAACGCCGATCCACGGGTGCTGCAGGACCTGGATGCATGGATGGCCGATGCCGTTCCAGAACACCGCCGTTATCTCCATGACGACGAAGGAGCCGATGACATGCCGGCCCACATCCGAACTGCGCTCACCAGCCAAACCCTGAACCTGAGCGTCAGCAGGGGGCAACTGCTGCTGGGCACCTGGCAAGCCGTTTACCTCTGGGAGCACCGCAGCGCTGCTCACACCAGAACGATCGCCTGCCACCTATTCGGTGAATCCTCCAGCCGCCCCACACCGGAAAGCACCACGCAGACCACTTCAGCCACGCCGCAAACCCTGCTGAGCCTGCGCAATGGCGAACGGATCAATCAAGCCATTCAGGCCCGCCACAACCCCAACGCCTGGGAAACCGACGACGGCGTCGATACCGACACCGATCTGATGATTGATCGATTGCATGACCTGAGCGACTGACAACCGGCTCCAGCCACGATGGAGGGGTAATTCAGGGCTTCCATGCCAGTTGAACCTCTCGATGCCGCCCAGAAGTCGGCACTCAGCACAACCCTGCCCAATTGGGTTGTGAACGGAGACAGGCTGCACCGCGATCTGCAGTTCAGCAGCTTCGTGGAGGCCTTTGGATTCATGGCACAGGTGGCCTTGCTGGCCGAATCCAAAAATCACCATCCGAACTGGAGCAACGTCTACAACCGCGTTTCAATCGACCTAACCACCCATGATCTCGGCGGCCTCAGCAGCCTGGATGTGGAGCTGGCCAGCGCCATTGACGCTCTGCTGCCAGCATGAGTCTAATGGGTCCTTGCGCATGACCACCGCACCAGCCAACGTCCCCGTCACCATTCTCAGCGGCTTCCTCGGAGCGGGGAAAACCACGCTGCTGAATCACATCCTGAGCAAT